>OLNL01000491.1_pt1 | contig 43189 bp, 35 predicted proteins | sample 1672181 | NCBI WGS metagenome assembly OLNL01 (sample SAMEA3136656, study PRJEB25190) | human gut metagenome | biome: human gut; feature: human-associated habitat; material: faeces | place: Austria | collected 2013
ATACCCCCATATAGGACTTTTATATTTCATTGTCCTATATGAGGGTAGCATACCATGACAGCCGTGTCGGGTTCTTTTTTATCTTATTATACTCTTTAGGATCCTGCCTTTGCAGTATTTACATTCGACTGCACCGTAAGCTCGCCTTCTTTATCTGCCGAATCAAAGTATGCATTTGGATCAAATGCATCTCCGACAGAAAGGTAGATCAGATAATCTTTTAATTTCACATCAATCCCTGCATAACTTTTATCGGAAATACTGATCTGCGTCTTCAGATACACTGTATTCCCGCCGCTGTCCATAACCCTGAACTCGATCGGATACTCACCCGCAGCCTGCGTATTGACCGTCTTCTCCAGTGAATACTTGATATTTGATGTAAGATCTCCGTCCAACACACTGTCCGCAGTAATCTTTGATGACACATCACCGGAACGACTGTCCTTCTAACCATCTTTTTACCTCTTCATCCCTCTGATCAGTGTACGTTAAGCACCGCAATCTCCGGCCGGTTATTCCATCTCGGGAGCTTCTGTTTCTCACTGCTTAATCCACTCGTCACGAACAGCCGGATCCTTCCTGTCCGGTACAGTCCATGCACATATGGCGGGAACCATCCCTGATCACCACCATATAGTCCTCCCTTGAATGGAATGACTACCTGTCCTCCATGATCATGTCCGCTGATCACAAGATTGATCTTCCAGTAATCAGATGCATCACCGAATACAAAACTATCCGGTCTGTGGCACAACATAATCTTGTACCGATCTGTATTCTGAAACTCCTCCAGAAAATCCCGTACATCACCTGTCAGATTCTCTGCACTGTTATCTCCATCCAGAGCAAATGCATATTCATACATCCCACCGATGCGCACCTTACATCCACCGATCTCCACGTCCCGGTAACCTTCTTCCAGCACACATGCGCCGGCATCTGTAAGATCCTTCACCAATTCGGAATTCTCCGGGTGCTTTTGCATCTTCTTCCCTTCTGCAGTGCCGATATAATCCAGTTCATGATTCCCAAGCGCATAATACACCGACGCAATCTCTGCCAGACCTTTTACCAGTCTGACCGGCACCTCGTCACTCTTCGAATCCTCATTCAGCATATCGCCATCCAGAATGATCATCTCCGGATCCTGTTCTTTTACACACCGGATCAGCTTCTCATTGTCTTTCCCGAATTCATGATCATGAAGATCCGAAATCACCACCATCTTGAATCCTGCATCTGTAACCGTATCCGCATACCGCAGATTCCGTACCTGCACCGGATACAGATTCACTTTCATCCAATGGTAAGAAACCAGAATCTCTCCGACAAACCATAACAAGGTCAAAAGAATGATCAGAAGTAATATAACGGTTTTATTCTTTGTTGATCCGGATTCTCCTGTCTCTTTCATCACGAGCCTCCTTTACAGAATAATACCTTATACTATACCAAATCCACCGGTAAGGTACAAGGACATTCCCTTACGGTGTAACCAAAGCGCTTTATGCCGCCAGTTCTCGGCAAATTGACTCAATATCATATTCCGGCGCATATTTCTCCGCTACTTCATATATCTTTCGGATCTTTTCTACCGGTTCTTCGAAGAGTTCCGCGGTTATTTCACATGAGACGTCTTTTCGCATTTTTTTGAGCACCATTCTAACTAGATTTTGTAGTTCTCCATAGTTTATTCCTGTCCGGAGTCCTTCTTCTCGGCCTTCCCGGAGCACAAATTCTTTGTCAACCCTTATCTCTATCGTCCCTTAATCTCATATAATATCTAATTTTAATATCTAGCTTTCGTATCATTTCCACCACATAGATATATTATATCTTAATTGTTTCTTGATTACAATACAAAAAGCCCCCGGTAAAACCAGGGGCCGCTTTACAATATTCTTTTGCAATTTATTTTGTAATCTTGAATCCACGTTTGATCGGTGCTGCCTGATAATCTCCACCAAGTGTTACTACCGTCATCACATAACTTCCCGGCTCTGTCGGAGGAGTTGTTGTGCTGGAATAGATCTTCCATTTGCTTGTGAATCCTGAATACAGATAGTGTACATTATCCTGTGCGATCGTTACAGCTCCGTCTGCTGAAAGTGTTGCTTTGAAATCAAAATTCTTTGCTTCTTCTGCAGTAATCTTTCCGTTTACGAATCTCGCATTCCAATTAAGCTTCACGCCCTTAGAACGCATCTTCACAAGAAGTGTTCCGATGCCTACACCTGTCTCGTAGTTCTTACTATCTGTAACTGCTGTTACTGTATAGAGACCTGCATGGTTCGGTGTACCGAATGATACTCTTACAGAATCTGCAACGGATGGCATCTTATTGATTATTGTAAGAATCTGTCCAAATGTACCTGTGTCAATATGAAGCTTCTCAAGAAGGTCTAACAGTTCCTGTGTACTGAGCAGTTGTCTCAGTTCTCCTACTGTCATTCCGTCGTTCATCATCTGTGTAAATGTCTTTCCATAGAGTTTCTCTACAATCGGATCTAACAACTTCAGAACCGCACTGTTCGTATATTTGTCCGGAAGATCCAGATAAAGTGACAGGTTCGCATTGCTTGTCAGTCCACCGTATACTTTGTATACATCGAATTTATCTGCTGGATTCATTGTTACAAAGTCTTCCGGCAGAGTTGCATCTGCATAAATGCTGGTTGATTTTACTTTTACTTTTACCTTAGCTTTATTAACCGTTACTGTGCTTTCTGTCTGTGCTGACGGGCGATACTGTGCATTTCCTTTATAAGTAATGCGGATCTTCTGCTCTCCTGCTCCCATCCGTGCATAGGTCAGAAATGTTACGGTACCACCTTCGATCGGTGCCCACTGTTTCATTCCGCCGTCGATATCACCGGCAAGTGTATTGCTTCCATAATATTCCATTGTGAAGTTATCCACAGTCAATGTGTCTTTTGCAGGAAGTGTACTGTTCTCCCAGTCAATCACGTTGTCAAAGATTGCCTGCTTCATTACAGCTGCATCCATGTTATAAGTAAACGATACGCCTTCTTTGCATACAATGGCACTTGCAAGACGGTTGTCTGTTACATTAACCTTTACCTCTGTTGTTGCACCTTTGTATTCTTTATTACCTGCCCAAGAGAACTGAATCGTCCATTCGCCAGGTCCGAATTTCGTAAATGTGCTTGTCCAGTCTGTTGTATTCAGTGGCTGCCAGTTCTTAATCATATCTGTTCCTGCGTTGTATCTGATTGTTACATCGTCTGCTGTCAGATTCTCCGGAACTGTAGATGCTACAACTGCATTGTAGATTGCTTTGGCTGTGGCATCATAATCATATGTCTGATCCTCGTTAAATGCCATCGGAACTTCATAAGAAGCAGCTCCTTCTGCCGGTTCATTCAGATTGAATGCTGACTGTTCACGATCTATTACCGTGATATCTGTTTCTGCTGTTACGGCAGTATTCTCTTTGTCTCCCGCATATGTAACACGGATCTTCTGTGTTCCTTCCGGAATTCCAGGATAAGTAAGACCGTTAATCTTGCCGCCTTCGATCGGTGCCCATGCTTTTACAAGACTTCCTAATGCTCCTGTTGCATAGTACTCGATTGTCAGGTTATCAAGTGATAATCCTTCCGGGCTGCTGTTCTCAACGTCGATCACATCATTCATGATCGCTTCTTTAGCTGCCGCATAATCTACTGTGAGATCATCGTTATATACAAGCTTGATCGTCGGATTCTCTTTGAATGCGATCACTGACTGCTCTCTGCCGATACCGATATTAACCGTTGCTTCTGCACTTGCTCCGGAATATGCATCCGTTCCAGCATAAGAAATCTTAATCTTCTGGGTTCCATCTCCCATTGCCGGGTAGGTCAGGGGAATTGGTGTTCCACTCTTTCCACCTTCTAACGGCATCCATTCTTTTCCAAAACCTACTGCTGCTCCTGTTGTTGCAGTTGCATAATATTCAATCGTTACATCATTGAACGTCAGCTCCGGAGTTGTAGATTCTACAACTGTATTGAAGATATTCTGACGTACTGCGTTATAATTGATGCTTCCGTCCTCGTTGTATACAAGGTTTACATTTGTATTATCTTTTATTGATATAGCTGAAGTTAATTTCTGCGTCTTTGTCAGAGTTACTTCCGTTGTTGTGCCTTTCAGACGCACCGGATATGTGGCATCTTTATTTGTTGCCAGAGATGGATGGGTATATGTTGTTGTTGTTCCAAATATGCCCTTCTTGGAACTTGTAAATCCTCCAATACTTCCCCAAGATTCATTACCGGATACTTCTAATCCGGTCAATCCGGTCTTACCTTCACACTTATACTCCCACTCCAGACTACTCAGATCCACCTGATCCGCATTCTCAACCAATGTCTTACCAAGGATCTCTTTCACCTGATTCAGGTCTGCATCCGCCGGAATTACTGCCGTTCCACTCTTAAGAACTGCTCTCGTTGTCTCTGCCGCCGGGCTTACTGCCTGCTCCTGCTGCACTGCATCCACATTACCTTCCGCGAACACCATCTGTGCACCTACCGGCTGCGCCAGCATTGCTGCTGTCAGCGCTACTGCCAGCAATTGTGTACTTTTCTTTCTTTTCATACTTTTTCCCTTTCTGTATTTCTCTCACATCACTGCATTCTAAAATGCATACAACCTGTATATTATACCATATATATGCATAATTCGTCATCAACGTTTTATGTCATTTTTAATGATCCCATACTCTTTCATAAGTTCAATCCGCTGATTTCCAATCTTCACGGAATCTGCCGCAGCGTTATCCCCTCCTGCCACTGTCTCTTTACGGTATTTTAAGATACGGTCTGTCCACGCAATCGGAAGAAGAATCGGATGTTTCTTAAGATACGGATACCGCCCCTCGAGCTTTTTTGCCGATGGGAACAAAGACTTTAAGACCGTATTCCCAGCTTTCTTTCCATTCTTGTCTGCTGCCACCGCATCCAACGTCATATTACTGCTGTGTTTCCGGCTCATATTCGCATTTCCATAGATACCACTGTCCAGAAGATCCATCAGCATATCCGTCTCATCCACACAGATCCCCTGCCATACTTTCGGATAATGCGCCTTCTCCGGATCAAACGTCAGATATTTCTCACCGATTGCAAATAATGCCGCAGCAAAAAGATCCGCATGTATCTCCCTACACTGTCTCAGAACCTTCTCCCAGTCAATCGCATCCCCGTATTCATTGGCAAATAATATGATATCGCACACCTGCCGGATGCCGAATCCACTGTGCAGGAAATGCTTGAACGAATGACAGATCAGATAAAACAAATGTTCCGTGTATCCCATTGTCCGGATATCCGTTCCATCGATCCTGATATCAATCGCATCTTCATGTACATTATCGAAGAAGCGGTTCAGATCCCCGTATGCCTCTGATTCCGGCGGGAATAAGCTCTTGTGGAGCTCTATGTAGATAAGGCTTCCCTTCTTCCCGTATGGTACTTCGTAAACCGATTCCAGTTCTTCCGCATCCATATCCTGCTCCGATGTCTGCATTCCATATTCGCGCAACAGATCGTGGCATTTTCTAAAATCCTCCGGACGGATCAGCAGATCCTCATCTCCGGATATCCGATAATCCGGATTCGGATAAATGTTCCTGCACACGATCCCTTTCACCACTAACGGACAGATTCCGCTCTCTCTCAGATATCTGTAAAGCGGCTCAAACTCTCCCGTCTTCTGCGTCTGCATGATCACTGTGCGCACCATCTGCGCCTTCGCCGGAGCCAGGATCTGCGGATCCGCCTGTCCGGCCGCAGGACTTCGATATACGGCCTCATAGATCATCGGAAGGATCTGGTGCACTTCCGCCATGCGGAACAGGTCCATCCATTCCTGCGCTTCCAACTTGTTATTCCATTCTACCTGTTCATTTTTTAATGCGGCTTTTAATGCCTCTAAAAATAATTGCTGTGTGTGTTGCATATGTTGCTCCTGTTTTTATCTTCCTTCATTTAATGCTTTCTTCTTATTCTTCAATGTTACGTGATAGTATTCCAAATTGCAACGCCATTTAACCACAATCTAACATATATTTAATCCCATCCCACCACAAATTTCATATTCCCACGTTACATTAATCATACATTCCAACAAAAAGGAGCGATTCAACCATGCAAAATCATATAACCCGAAGGCGCCTGATCGCCGGCATCTGTACCGTACTGGTCATTCTGATCCTGGGCGTGTCGGCAAGATTCCTGTATCTGCATTATCAGATGCAGCAGAACGGCAATCCTTCGTACAGCTCACAGGCCGTTGACTGGGACGGAAGCTTTAAGACCGAAGGCAAAGAAGGATATATCACCATGCCCGGCTATGACACCGTCCCGCTACAGGAAGGAAAGGACACTTCCAAGATCGTCCTTGCCAATCCTGATACCAACCAGTGTCTCTTTCAGTTCCAGCTGATCCGTTCCGACACAGGCGATGTTCTCTACACTTCCGATATGGTCAAACCCGGAAAAGCAATCTTAAGCCAGAAGCTTAGCCAGTCATTTACCGAAGGTGACTACCCGCTCACGATCCGGATCAACACATTTTCCGAAGATGGCAAGACACCTTACAACGGATCCGATGTCGAGACAACTTTACATGTTTTTAAGGGATAATCCCTTGAAATATAATTTAGTACCCACTATAAGGAGGCAAAATCATGAAAAAGAAATTTGTAGCATCTATGTTCGCACTGGCTCTTGCAGCCGCAACAATCGCACCAACCGTCGCACACGCAGAGAAGAAACCCGGCATACAGGACGGTTCCGTATTATGGAAGACAACAGGTAATACCAAGACAGATTTCGGTCTCAGCCTGAATTATGAAGATGCCCTGAAACCAACCTATTCCGTACAGGTACCACAGTCTCTGCAGATGCAGGAAGACGGAACCGACGTATATGTCAAAGTATCGAACACCAAGAATCTTGCCGAGAATAACAAATACGTCTCTGTAAAAGTCCGTGACACATGGGCAACAAACTTCCCTAAGAAATACCGTGATGACGATCACAAGTACAACCTGTACTGCGGCTATGATTTTATGAAATATAAAGTAGAACCAAAGCTTTCTGATTCCAGCTACGGCCCGGCACTGACCGACTTTAATCAGGAACTTCTCACCTTCACAGAAGACGCAACCAAGTACTACCGCGTAACTCCACTGGAAGACACCGCTACCAACAGCAAGCCATACTGGTGGGGACAGATCAACTTCACAATAGGAGTGGAGAACATCAAATAATATGAACAGACGAAGACAAAATATATTGCTTGTCACGGTCATTATACTAAGTGCCATTATCGGATTACTGGCATACCTGCTTATACAGAGAGAGAACTCACAGGGCTCTCTCTCTTTTGATAAAAATGCATCTGCCTGGACGCCACATACCAAGTCCGACACTTCCGGCAAGCAGCAGATCAAGATCCCCGGATATGACAACATCACCTTTGCCGCCGACACCTGCGATCAGCAGATCACTCTGGCCAACCCGGATAAGAATCCCTGTAACTTCACATTCGAACTATATGTAGATCAGGACGATTCCCCGGTCTACACCTCCGACATGGTAAAACCAGGATCCGCAATCAGTCATATCCGTCTTAATAAGACACTGGACAAAGGAGAACATACCTTAAGTATCCACATCAGTACTTTTGATGTAAATTCCAAAGAACCACTGAACTCAGCCATATCAAACGCAAAGTTAAATGTTATCTGACAACTGTCCGGTCAATATAATAACCGACACATCATTTTAAAAAGTAAATTTAAGGGGGTAACCTAATATGAAATTACAAAAATCAATCATAACACTGGCCATCGCCGCCACATTATCCGCATCTGTATTCACACTCCCGGCACTGGCCGCAGACAACACACAGGCATCCACCCAGTTCACATACACCAAACAGAACGATCCAACCTACACCGTATCGATTCCTTCTTCCCTGTCACTCACTGATGAAGGAACACCTCTTACCATCACAGCCTCCGATGTCGCTTACCTGAATGGCAAGAAAGTATCCGTAACGATCGCCGGCACTAATTATTACCGTAACCAGCTGGTACTCTCCGCCAAGACATCCAAGCCGACATATACAGACACTATCCGCTACCAGCTGATCGGCCCATCAAACAACGTGATCGAAACTACCGGTCAGGATACCGCCACCGGAACCGAACTTGCTTCCTTTACCGACAACGGAACCGTCACCTATACGGCCAAACCAGTGATCGGAAGCAAAGGACAGAACCTCGAACCGGGAGTAAATTATACCGGGACTATGATATTTGGGATTGGGCTTGTGGAATAATTGTTGATTATACATAGAACCTGCCAGTGACAGCTTTTCTTGCATACTTTTGTATATCTACAGGACCTGCCACTGGCAGCTCCTTACGAATGTAGGTAATAAAAATGCTCCTGACAAAAATCAGGAGCATTGTCATTTGTTTCAATCTTTCCCAGCTTCGTTTCCAACCATCTTCTCCATCCCTCCATCCACATCACACACATACATCTGCTCTTTCTTCCTGTCCATTCTCCTATAATATATCTTGTCTTCCTTCTTATCCATCATAACCACATCTTTCTTAAATACCCTGATTTCTTTGCCGTCATAGCTGACCGACACGATCTTCGACCCCTTCTGCGCATACAGCTTCACGCCGGCAAAAAAGTACTGAATATGATCCGCCAGTTCCTTTCTCTTGCCCGTCGACATATCACAACGGATAAGCTTCTCATCCTCCGTACAGCAGATCACATATTCACCGATTACGGCAAATTGCTTTACCGGATCCTTCGTCCAGGTCTTTCTCTTCCTTCCGTCATAGGTTACAGATTTCAGAACATTATGATCTTCCATATCAATATAGAAAATCCGCTCCCGCATCGCTATGATCTCTCCCACCGGTCCATTGATCAGTACACTGTCTTTCGTACTGCCATCTTTAAGCTCTTTCACACGTAGAGTACATGTATCCGGATCCCGGTACACTTCTTTTCCATCGATGCGGTTCTTATACCGTCTTTCATCCTCCGTCTGCATAGCCGGATTCCCAAGCGCCTTATTATTCCTGATGCCCAGCATCTGCTTTTCATACCACTGTATGCACCTTTCACTATCCGCAGTCGCCTCTCTTAAAAGCACCTTCTCCAGCTGTTCCGTATGCTCTTTCGTAAGGTACAGGTACTGATCCCGCTGCACCTGTCCCGGGATATTGGCCGCAAGCATTGTCAGCACAGTCAGCCCGATAAATCCAAGCGTGAATAACCAGGTTCCCCTTTTCTCTTCTTCCGCTTTCCTGATATCCTCACCGACCCAGTACTGAATCGCAAGTACTACAAATATAATCACCACAATAACCTTACAGATCAATATATAACCAACCTTCAATACCGCCGCCAGTACAATCCCAATCATTATAATCGTTACAAATAATTTCTTAATAAATTGCCGTATCGTCATATCTCATCTTCTCTTTCATAATCTCTCTATATATAGCTAATTCCGGGGCCCTACACATAAAGCCCCGGAATTATAACACCGGTGGACGATATCCAAATCCTCCGGCGATTTACAGTATCCCGCAACTCCCAAAAATTTACAGTACGTTTATCAATGCACACATATCAATATTTATCAATACTCTATTATTTATATTCATCGGATTTTTTCATTTCTTTGAGTATTTCCTGCGTATGTAAATGATGGGGTGCGGGGCTGTAACCACAGTTCACATGCAATCTCGACATAGTCTTTTTCGATTGCTCCAATCTATATAAATTCTTCTTTTTGTCTCCCTCTATATATTAATACACATAACTTTTAAAAACCTGTCGCGTTTTTTTCAAAAAAATTTAATTTTTTTCAAATTTCTACATTTTTTTTATTTTTAGCTGTAAAATACGCAAAAAAACGATTTACAACAGGGGTTCGCCTATAATACAATCATCTATGAAACTAACAATTTAATAATGGAGGAAAATTATGAAAAAGAGATTTTCCAACTCGTACTGACAGCAGTTCTTTCTGTGTCCTGTGTTGCAACAGGAGTAAATGTAAGCGCTGCCCCACTCTCATCCGAAGGTTACAGCATCGAGAAAGTTTCTCATCCGGAAAGAGGAGCCGGTGAGACTGACGGTATCCTGTCATTCGATGCTATGGGAGAAGAGAGCAACCGTAACCAAAGCTATGTATGGTCCTGCGTAGAACATGGAAATTATATCTACCTTGGCACCTGCTGGAATCCAATCTCAGGTATTTACTACCGCAATCTCAAGAACAATCTGACCAAATTGTTCCAGAACCGCGGGGATGAAAATCCGGCACAGAAAGCCGGCACCGTAGCAACCAATATTCTGAATGTTGTGTACAACGGTAATTTTCCTGACGGAGCAACATCTACCAACGGAACTCCTTGTATCATGCGTGTGAACAAATACACCTATGAGACAGAAGTTGTCTACATCGAAAAAGAGAGCTCCGCATTCGTCAACTGGAACGGATACCGAATGGCCGTAGAATACAATGGCAAATTATATTTTGCCTGCGCCGGCTTCCCGACATCCCGTCTGCTTCAGATCGATCCTGAGACAAATGAAACCAAAGTTGTTATGCAGAAGACGGCAGAGAACTCCGGATTCGCCAACGGAATCCGCGGACTCACCGTTATGGATGGCAAGCTTCTCGTATCTCTGGCTACCGACGGCGCAGATCCAGACAACATGTTCGCATCCGGTTCACAGCTTCCACAAGCATACCAGAATGCGATCAAAGCAATGGCCAAAAAAGACGTGCGTTACAAAGACGATAACCCACGTATGCAGGGTGTACGTCTTCTTTCCACTACAGATCCAGAAGACGTAGACAGCTGGTCCGTTATCGCCAACCAGGAGACCTTCGACAATCTTCCGGCCTGCTGGATCCGCGACAGTATCAACGGCGGTGGATTATGGGATCTTGTTCCATTCAACGGATCTCTGTACGTATCCATGGTAACAGGCAAGACAGATGCCACAACAGGCGTCAATCACAAACAGGGATTCGCCGTATACCGCGGTGATCCGAAAGCCGACGGAACCTGGAACTGGACACCGATCATCGGAGACACATCCAAAGGTGCCAAATACGAATTCGGACTTGGCAAGAAAGAATCCTGCGCAGGTAACCTGTTCGCATACGGCGACCATCTCTACATCGGCGGCTATAACGACCCGATGCTTGACCTCGCCGAAATCGGTAATGCCGGTGATTTCCAGTCTCTCTATGAAGATCTGAAGAACCCAGCATGCCTGAACCGCATGGACAAGAATGAAAATATCGAACTCATCAACGACGACGGATTCGGAGCAGCTTCCACACAGTATCTGTGGAGATTCTCTGAATACCACGGAAAGCTCGTAATCGGAACATTCGATATCGCAACACTCGCATCCGGATTCACACAGCTGACCGACGGAAGTCTTCTGGAAATGACACCTGAAGAATTCTCACAGAAGATGACTTATGTCAAAGAACTTCTTCAGAGCCTTAAGAAAACTCCTTCCGGCGCAGCACAGACCGCAGAAGAAGACACAACAGAAGAGGCCGCCACAGAAGATACAGCCGAAGATACTCAGGAAAATATTCAGGAGAATACAGAAGCTGACAATACTGCTGATCAGGCAGCTACAGAAGCCGCAAAAGACCAGGAAGCAGTTGTAACAGACAACACAAATGCAGAACTTACAGACACAGAAGCAGATGCCATCGACCAGATGTTAGATCAGCTGGATGAAATCGAGACACTTTCTTCTGACGATTCTCAGACAGCTGCTTACACACAGAGAAATAAACCATCTGACATCGTCGATGTATATCTGGATATGGTAAATAATTACAACAACTATGTAAAACCAATCCTTAACCGCCTGAACCCAGATCTTGCACAGAAGATTGAGAACAACGTCTTCAACACTGCATTCCATCATTTCGTATATTATCTTGGATGCAGCAACATCATCCGCACACAGGAAAAAGGATGCGACGTACTGATCTCTTCCGACGGAGTAAACTTTACAACACTCACCCGCAATGGTTTCGGCGATATCTATAACCACGGCGGACGTGCATTTATTCCGACAGACAACGGACTCTTCCTCGGTATGGCTAACCCGTTCTGGGGAACACAGCTCTGGAGAGTAACCGACGGATCAGAAAATCCGACACCGGATAAACCAGGTACGGATAAGCCAGGTACGGATAAACCAGGCACTGACAAACCGGATACTGATAAACCAGGCACTGATAAACCAGGTACTGACAAGCCAGATACTGACAAACCAGGTACTGACAAGCCGGATACTGACAAACCGAGCACACCTGGAACAACAGATCCTTCCGGAACTAACAATGGTACAGGCTCTGGTTCTACAGGTAACAACACATCCAATGGTCAGAACGGAGCAACTACTACAGCATCTCCAAAGACTACTAACGCTAATCATGTAAATAAGAAGTCTACAAACGGCAAGGTAAAAACCGGTGATAACAATCACATGATTCTTTATACAGTTTCATTGGTTCTTTCACTTATGATTGCTGCAGGATGTATCTATACTATTATTAGTAAGAGACGTAAGAACAGATAGTATTTTGATTATTCGGCTATAAGGATAATAAAAGCGCAGGGAAATGGCGTATGCCATTTTGCCTGCGCTTATGTTATGCATGTATCGATTCTTTAACAAAATCAATAACGTCCAGATTCTTCTTCACAATATTAGGATCTCTCTCCATGTCGGAAATACTCATCCAATAATAGTGTCTGCCATTAACAACAAAGTTCTCCTTCTGCTCATCCTCCGGAAATACTTGAATCTTTATCTCGTACAATCTGTGATTATAGATCCTATTCTCCTGATGGCTTTCAGAATATTTCTCCTGTACTTTTGACGATATAAGTTATTCAACAACTTTGTACATACATAATATTATATGCTATATCTGTAAGATTCTTTACAATAAATGCCAATATTAGTGTTGCAAAAACAAATATTATCATTTCAGGAATAACTCCTATACTAAGATGTGATACATTTAAATTTCCAATTAAAAATGGATAATGCGATACATATATTGGCATTGTATAGGCATTAAGCGTTCTCCACGCCCTACTCTTGCATACTTTATCCACCCATGTCTTATTCATAAAATAAAATATTTGAATAGATACGATTATCCATACTCCTAATATCATATGTGTATAGTTTACTATTATATTATTATAGAATATCGTCCCATCCCATATATGTCGTGTGATAATACGGCACAACATCGCTATTAACATTATAATAGTAAAAAATATGTACCTATTCCTTGTTAGTTCTGGTGCTTTTTTCCCATACAAATAACCGACAAAAAATATAACGCTATAACATAAATTTACTTTCAAAAAAGCTAATGCTATTGCAACGCAAAAGAATATAGCCAATGCCACACAAATTTTCTTATTATTTTTTTCAAATCCTTTATTCCTGTTTTCAATTTTTTTCACAATAATTAGTATTAAATAGTTAATAAAAATTATTGTCATAAACCACAGTTGTCCCAATGAATCTAAAACAGGCAATGATATATTATTAAATATAAAATTAATTCCTTGCAAATTTAACAAATAAACCGGTGTCATGTAAAAATAGGATGTATGAAAAATAATATTATTTATCAACGCTATAATTAAAAATGCTATATACGTCGGAATACATATTTTCAAAAATTTCTTTTTTATAAAACTTTTTACTCCACCTATATTTTTATCGGCATATAAATATCCCGACACAAATAAAAAGATCTCTACACCGACATTTAATATCATAGCAACGATGTTTACACCAAACCATTCACTCAGATGGCATCCCACAATCATAAACATTGCAACCACCTTCGCTATCGACATATCGTTTTTCATAAATTTTTCTCCTCAAGTTGGATAATTGAATTATTCAGTTTATTTCTTCGGCAGGGTACTTATATTCTACCGTTCGTGTTATGCATGCTTGATTATGAATACATACACCAAAGACTGCTCCACAAGTAATTCTCGCATTTTCTTTATTATCTTTAATGTACATTCACCACTCTATCTATTTCTTCATTTCTAATTACATAACTGCTTTTATTTTTTGCAAATTGAATATTCTTGTGTGATGAAATCGCCTATTTTGTGCTTGATAACTTATCCATTTCTGTTGGGATATTTGTCAAGACCTTGCCGCATCTGCGGTGCGTAGCAGTCTTTACAAATGTCTCAGCAGAAATTATGATTCGGTATGCACAAAAGCGAATCTAAAAAGTGATTTCCATATCACCGGACAGCTGATGTAAAACCATCCGGAATATTCACAAATCCATGTCTATAATAATTATTTTATTCTTTAATAAAAATGTAGATATAATATCCATTTTCTCATCTATAAGTACCCTTAAGTACTCAATTCACATTCTGTAATACTCCATTTTATCCGTAACGGATTTCCGAGCTAAAATATAGATATAACTTTATCAAAATATTTACTTTCGAAAAATATATGTAACTCTGCTTCTTCATTCCTTTTCAATCGCTATGTATCTCACCTCTCTTTTCTCTTTCTGAAGTCAAATAATATAATCACTTTTTCTTTCTAATTCCCTTTCCATTCAAAAAACTTACATAATCAAATTCATCCAAATATCTCCGCACCCAAAATTGCTTTTTAAAATGTAAAATTACTCCAACACCATCTTCCTTTTCAAACCCCTTAATATAATAAGCAGATTGTATCTCAGGATATGGAATATGAGTAAATATTACTTTATTTTTATATGGAAGCCGATCAAATCTCTGTATACTATCATAAGTACAACCATCACCATCAATAGCTAAAATGAACAAATTCTCCCAATCTATACGCTTTTTACGTTCTTCCCATTTTCTAACTGCATTTTCAAATGTTTCATAATGATTAAACAATATTTCAATATCTCCTAACATACCAGTTGGATAATCATAACGAGAATCTTCGTACGGTAATATCGGCTGCTCCATATACCACTTCAGGTTCTCTAGCATTTTGACGTAATCATTCATCTCAAAGCTAAGATTAATTGTCGGTGAACGGAACTGCAAATTCATATCATAATAAATAAACTCTCCGTTACAATTAGAAGATATAATTGTTGGTGTTATATTTTTCAATCTTTTCTTTTTTAATTCTTTATAAACTCTCCATTCAATTCTCTGCAACAAATTCATATTTCCATCACTCCAATAAAAATTTATCCTTGCAATCTTTTATATAAGCATTCAATAATTTCTTTATCAATTCCACTTGAAAATTTTCTTGCAAACAATTTAGAAGATGAACATAACTCATCATAATCATTACTCCTAAAAATATATGGCGTTCCTCTGTTCCAATCAATAAATCTCAAATTATCTTCTACAACTGACTCAGCTAAATAAGAATTCATAGCCACTGTTTGAATATACATTTCGTCTGCGCAAATTGCGTAATAAAATGTCTTCCTGATTTTAGACTTGTTTTTTATAATCTCATCTACTAACTCTTTAGTAATACTGAACCAATGTTCTCCTTTAAAAATTTCCCATTCCGCATTTTTTAAACGATTTACACCTAATTTTTTTTGTACAAAAATAGACATCTTTTCAACCCTATAAAAAATTTCTGGCACAATGCCTTTATTTCTTCCTATCAATTCTTGAAACCAATGATACTCCCTCAATCTGGTTTTCGAATAATCTATTTTTTTATCAAACTCTAAAAAATTTTTCCCTTTATTCTTTTCAAAAAAATCATGAATTTCCGATTGTCTTTTCAATGGAATATCAACTCCAGATAAAAGATGATAATAATCATACTCCTTTTTTCTAGCTTTTTGTAACATTATCAAAACACATTTGATTTGTGAATGTCCTCCCCAATTTATCACCATTCTCTTTTGTAAAAAGACCTTAGAATATTTTGTTTTATAAATATTTACTTTTTTTAAATCCGCTTTTTTATCTATATGTAAATAAATATCATTATTCGGATAATCCAACGCCTGAATTAATTTATTCAACATATCCCATTCATTATGCGCCATTATCAAATATGCATGTTTCATTATCTTTCTCGACCTTCACTAAATTTACTATTTTTCAAACGTGCTATTATATCGGCTATTCGTTCTTTTATTAAAAGAACCTTTTGTTCCCTATAATACTGTCTGCTTCTTCCATCCTGCATCACTTCTTCTATTCGATTTAACTTTTCTTTCTTAGATTTATTTGGTGTACGGACTACATGATAAATCAAATTATCATTCATTTGATTCTTAGCAAATATTAATCGTTTTGTAGTTTCTGCACCTTCTCCACAAATTTTTGCAAGTTTTTCCATCCTCTTCCATTCATTTTCATATGATGTCCACCCAAAGTTACTCATTAACGAGTTTTGGTTAGCTCGAATATAATAATATAATGGCTCATTAACTATAATACATTTATGAATCTTAGCAGCAAGCATATAATCAAGCACAAATTCAAAATCTTCACCCATACTCTGTGACTCATCAAAACGTATATGATTCTTTTCAATTACTTCACGCTTGAAAATTTTATTCCAGCAAAACTGTATCATAATTTTGTCTACACCATCAAACAATTCTACTCCTGCTATCTCAATAAAATCCTGTTTAACTTCTTTATTCCATACATAATCTGTTTTACTATAATTAATTTGGTTCATATAATGGAAACCACAGACCGGTAAGCTTTTTTTATATTTCAATGCCACCGACAACATAACTGAAATATAATTTTTAGCTCCCAAATCATCGCTATCAGTGAACATTATATATGGAGCTTTTGCTTCTTCAATTCCCTGATTTCTTGTATATGATACTCCTTTATTCTGTTTATTTTTTATGCATCGAACATTCCCAAATTTGTCTTGCAATCTCAAACATTGCTGCCAACTTTTATCTTTTGAACAATCATCCACCAAAATAATCTCTATGTTTTTTTCTTCTGCATAAATCAACGATTCTACTGTTCTCCATATTGTTGTTTCTGCATTGTAAACTGGTATTATAACACTTACTTTCGGTTCCATTTTCCTATATCTTTCTAATATTATTATTAATTTTCTTCGCTAGTGTGTCGTTAACCCGCATTGGATTGCCAACAACAGTTGAATTAGCAGGCACATCTTTATTTACAACAGCTCCCGCTCCTATTGTTATGCAACCAATTAAAACCGCATTAGCTCCTACAAATACTTTATTCCAATTATAGGTGTAGAAATCCCATTAATTGTTTTTCCTCTTTCAATTGTTACATTTTAATGCACAACAAATTTATCACCTATTTCATGACAAAACACATATATACCTGTTCCATGATAGACAATAAAACCATCACCGATATTTTTAGTTTCAACTTCAATTGACAATGTTTTTTCTGGTCTTAAAACAGCTTTTGCTATTTTTCCTTTTCACATATCATGATCTCTAAAATCCTTTTCTCAATATATTTTTCAACCAACATGTTCCCCAAAAAGAAATTTTTGCCCCACATATCCAAATTTTGCTACCTAACGATTCACTTTTCTTAATTATCACTGATGGTTTTATTTGCTTTACAATAGCATTTATATATTTCTTCGCTTTAAAAAGCTGCTCCCCCTTCAGTTCCATCAAACTCATTTGTCCTTGATATATACAAGACACAAACAAGTTGTTTTTTGCAATATCTCTCAAGCTTGGATATTCTTGTTCAATGTATTTCTGTCTCCTCATTTTTGCTTCTAAAGCGTCTAAACGCTTTAGCGAGTATTTTTCTCCCATAATGCTACTTTCTCTTTGAAAATAATAATACAAGGGAATATTAAGTTTCCCTACACATTTTGCATTTCCAAAAACCTGGTACGTCCAGAATTCATCTTCATTTGTCTTGCCCTTTTCAAACATAATTTTCTGTATAACTGTTCGTTTGTATAGTTTGTTCCAGACATATTGGTGTAAATGCCCATCCTCGATCAATTCTTTAAGAGCTTCTTCTGTTCGGAAAATATTTATATTTCCAACATTTTTCTCATCTATTTGTTCCTCAAAATCTATTCCTTGAGTCCGAATAATATCACATTCAACAATATCACATTTACTATCTACTATCACCTTTACTAAGTATTCTAAATAAAAAGGAGAAATCCAATCATCACTATCTACGAATGCCATATACTCTCCTGAAGCAATTTGCATACCAGCATTTCTAGCATCAGATAATCCTCCATTTTTTTTATGTATTACTTTTATTCTTTTATCTTTTTCAGCCCATTTATCACAAATTTCAGGACATTTATCTGGTGACCCATCGTCTACGATAATTAATTCAATTTCTTTATAGGTCTGATTCACAATTGACTTAATGCATCTTTCTAAATACTTCTCAACCTTATACACCGGAACAATTACGCTAACCAATCTTATCCCCCCTCATGCAATAAATCATCTTTTATACACTGCAATAAGTAAATACTATTTCCTTTTATATTTTCATCATAATAGCAGTATAAACTATACTCTAGTCTATCCAATCCGATTCTTTTCCAAACCGTTCTTTTAATATATTTTTTTAGCGGGTATTCCTACCATTACCGCACCTGCTTCTACATCTTTGACAACAACTGCATTAGCTCCAATTACAGCATTATTTCCTACCTTTATATTTCCTAAAACTTTTGCTCCACAAGTAATCATTACATTATTTCCTATTACTGGTGGTGTTTCACTTCCTTTATATCCAATCGTAACTTGTTGGTTAATCCAGCAATCCTCTCCAATATATTTTGCTGCTATCATAGTGGAAAAACCATGTTGAATAAATAATCCTCCTCCTATTTCTTCTGCTTCAATATATAACGTATCTATTGGTTTAAAAAAAAGCTTTATCCATGTTCTAAAAAAAATACGGTCCCTATTTCTATAAATCAGTAAATTTCGAAATTCTGGTTTTCTATATAAAAGCCATCCCAAAGCTCTCCAATTTTTCATATTCAATTTGTATATTTTTTTCCATCGAATCAAATCTCTCTCAAACTTTTGATCCGACCAATTTATCCCCCATAAAATGGGGATTACACGAAAAAAACTCATTCCCCTTTTTATTTTTTCTTTCATAATTTAAATTCACACCTTATTTAAAATACATATTATTATCTCTTCTTTTTTCTTTGGAATCTCTTTGCTTTAATATTCGAGCAACAGAACCATATTCCAATTTTTTCAATTTTATCCATAAATCAAATGAAATTCTTATTTTATTTTCCTCCTGCATATAATTTTTTATCGAATTTTTTATTTTTTTCACTCCGTCAACAGATACTGAATTTTTTTTAGATAAAATAAGTAACATATTCAGATAATGTTCATCAAAAGCACTTTTTAATTCTGGGAATTTTTTTGTTACTAATTTTCTTCGGATTTCTAAATACTCTAAAGTATCTTGAATAATTTTCTCCTGTGAATTTTCAGATAACATTACACTCGATAAGCGTTGCCTATAATTATAAACGATGCATGGAATTTTTACTATTTTTCGCGCATTCATAATACCTCTATAGGTAAAGAATTCATCATCAATTTTATGGCCCTCTTCAAAATATATTTTATCAAAAAGGTCTCGACGATATAACTTATCCCATAAAAGTCCACATGTCCAATCTTTCGTATAAAGTTCCAAGTAAGAGTATGCGTCAAACTCTTTTTCCTCAAAGAAACTTAAATTTTTTTCCCGTCTGTCGCAAAAAACCTTATAGAATCCACATTGTACAATATCCGCATTATATTTATTCATCTGTTCCAACATAAAAGCATATGCATCCGGTTCCAGATAATCATCACTATCCAAAAAAGCCAAATATTTCCCCTTAACCAATTTCAGCCCAGCATTTTTAGCATTTGCCGCACCGCTATTCTTCTGATGTATAACTGTTATTCTTTTATCATTCCTTGCATATTCATCACAAATTCTGCCAGATTTATCTGTAGATCCATCGTCAATTAGAATTATCTGTAATGCCTTATAAGTCTGTCCACAAACACTTTCGATACTCTGTCTAATATATTCTTCTACATTGTAAACTGGAATAATTACGGATATTATATCATTCATTTTTTTTCCTCAATAAATTTATTTTTAATTGATGCAGTATTAATAATACTTTATCTTTATTAGATAAATGTAAAGCTTTTTTATCAATTTTTTCAATAAGTTCTTCAAAATTATATTTTTTTATATTTTCAAAAAAATACTTTCTGAATTCTCCTTCCTGTGCTGAATTTAATAAGCAAGTATTTCCATTTAAAACTTCTGCCAAATTTCTACATTCTGTATACAAATCTTTTTTTGCCCATTCAAATAATTTTTTCCCTTTCTGCGAGTTAACAAGTACTACCGAAGTTCCTCGATTATTATCAAGTTCTTTTTTGTAATTTCCAATTCCCCAAAAATCACCCAATGAAATATCTGAACTCCGTGGTATTGTTTTAAACATGCATTGATAACAACACGGTCGTAAATATAAATTGTGTTTCAAATATCCTCTCATATAAAAATCTTCATCACGATTTTTCTGATAAACCAATCCGTTTTCAAACAATAACTTTGTACTGAAGTTATTCCAACCATAATCTTTGTTTTTAAAATGAACTTTTTTCAATTTAAAGGATTTCATTCCCATGTCATATAAAAATTTATGATACACTTCAGGGCTCACTACTCCACGACAAATAAAGTCACAACAATATAAGTTATTATATGTTTTTCCAAGATAATATTGCAATCCTACTGCCTGACAAGGCGTTCCACAAAACAATACCTTTTTTTGCTGATCTAATAATTTCTTAATTTTTCCAAAGACATCCTTTAAATTACTCTGGGCATATTTTGACTGTCTTAATCTCTGTATCTCAGATATCGTTTTAATTATTACATGATAGATAGTAAAATTTTCATCATAAGCAGCTCCAACAACGCTTCCACCATGTTCGATAAAGGCCTTTGCTAAAGCTGTAAAAACACCACCAGATGTGCTTTCAATCCGAATTTGTTCGTCTACATTCCATGCAGCATAAACTATCGGTTCATCATAATTTATAATTTTTTCTGCCAAAATTGGACATTTCTTCTCACAAATTCCACAGTTAATGCAAATATTTTCATCAACAACTGGAAATAAAAATCCTTCTGAATTCTTTCTCATTTTGATAGCTGACACTGGACAACTACTTTTACAAGAAGTACATCCAGTACATCTATTTCCTATTATTTTATCAATCACACTTTTATCCTCATGCCAAATATTTTCCTATCAACGGACACTTTCGAACCACCCATATAATACCACCACTACTTAAAAATACAGCAAATGCTACTAATGGAACTGAAAGCAGTGGGTGAAACATCTGTATATTTATTCCCCAAAAATAAAATACCTTCAAAAGAAGCACATGAATTAAGTAAATACCAAATGTTAGCTTTGATACTCCTATAATCCTTTTCTCTGTGGTATTTTTGAAATGTAATTTCGATACTTCTTCCTTAAAAAAGATCATTATTCCTACACTAAACAACACAATATTAGGATATTCATAAGAAAGAACGCCCCTTGCCTTACCATACACCATACAGTAAATTATAGTAAAATAAAACGTAAATATTAATGCTACTACCGATATAGAATATATCAGAATTCTTTCTTTTTTCGTAAAAGTATGAATTCCAATATAATATCCTAACACAAAGTAGAGTGTCCACCCACCCAAAAACTGTAAATCCATATATCCATTTATACTTTGCACAATAACTGACACAAATTTGATGTTCAAAAATTCAATAAATGGAATTATAGATGTAAACATCATCAGACCTGCAATCCAAAAAGCCGACCATTTTCTACTTGCATTTCTGACTATAATGGATAAAATAGGAGAAATCAAATACAATCCACCAAGCATCGGTAAATACCACATGTGTATTTCACCGCTAAAGCACCCATCAATAAATGTTTTAAGCTTTGTAGTTGTGTATACCTTTTCCAAAACATATGTATTGTAAAACGAATATACACAAGACCATGCAATATAAGCAAATAACATTCGAAAAACTCTATGTATAAATAACCTCTTGATTGAAATTTCATCTGCCTTCGGAATAACTAACATTCCACTCAACATTACAAATGCCGGAACAGCCCAGCGTGACAAAACTCCCCATAGTTTAATTCCCTGATATTCCCATGTAGAATAATTATATAATGCTTCTTGTTCAAAAACAGCACAGTGAATCATGATAACTCCAAAACATGCAATAATTCGCATAATATCATAGGCTATATACCTTTCATTTTTCATCTACTTTAACTCCAGTTCTTTATTTTCTTTATTTCTCTTGCCGGATTTCCTGCAACAATTGTATTTTTTTCTACATCTTTTGTAACAACTGCTCCCGCTCCTATCACAGCATTATCTCCAATCGTAACTCCTTTTAAAATAGTTACACCCGCTCCTATCCATACATGATTTCCTATCTTAACCGGTGCTGTAATTGCATTCTGCATACCATTTTCATAAGTTATTTTGTGCGCATCAAAATCCATAATCATGACCTTTCTTCCTATAGCACAATGTTTTCCGATAGAAATACTATCCATACACCGAATTTGAGACCCCGCATTCAAATATCCAAAATCTACTGACAGCTTTCCTCCTGCAAATATTCGTATTTCAGAATCATAATAGATTTTAAAAAAACCATTTACATTCAATTCAGCATCAGAATCAGCCCAAAGTATCGCATCCTTTTTACACCCAGGCAATATTTCTTCATTTAAAAGCAATGTACCATTTAAATTTATACTCGAAGAATTTTCCAAATGGACAACGGCATTTTTTAAGTTAATAATTTTATCACTTCTATTACTTTTTTTTAGTTGTTTTGAAAAAAAATTAACTTTCAAATATCTTCTTCTAGAACACTTTCTCATATCATATAGAATTTCTTTCAAATACTTAAACATATTCCAAATTCTATTTACCATCTTTTCTTCTCTCTCTCCTTCGCATAATTCTCATTATCGGCTCTCTTACCAGTTTCTTTTCATAGTCATTCATGCTAAATAGCCAAACTGAGCAACCAAATGTAACACATATAGCAATTGCAAACAATAAGACATCAAATAATGTTCTTATTGTATAAATATTTTTCAATCCCATCACTACTAAAATTGGAGGTATGAATCCAGGAATAATAGAAATAATTTCTCTCCAAAATTGTGGAATATCTAATCCCATTTTTTTCCAATAATACCAATTCATAAAAAGAACAGTTCCAAAAAACATACTGATTGTTGTCGCTGCCGCTGCTCCAATCCCTCCCCATTTCACACTTGCAGGTATAGTTAATGCAACATTAAATAACGCAATCAAAAAATAAACTACACTTCTAGCCTTATGCATATTCATGGCCTTTTGAATTTCTATTCCTATATTCTGAAAAGCCGGAACAAAAACCGCAACTATTAACAATAATCCTATTTCAAAAGAATCTCTATAGTCTTCTCCCGCCCATATCCTTATAAAACTTTTTCCAACTATTGAATATCCAATCAAAATCAGAGAAACAACATAAAATTGAATTCTTCCCACTCGTTGAAATATTTCATCTAGATATTTTTTCTCCAATCCTTCTGCTACAATTCTATTAATTTGTGGTGCAAATACATTCGATATACTAGAGGAAAAATTCATAAAATATCCTTTAAATTGTGCACCGATAGAATAAATTGCTGTAACAGTAGTTCCTTTAACAGCACTAAGAACAATATTGTCTGTTGAAAAAGTGATTTGATCGGTTATCGAATTAAGGAATAAAAAAGACGAAAAAACAAATAATTCTTTCACAATATCTTTTCTAAATCCTCGAAAAATAAATTTCATATATATTTTTTTTCTTGCATACACCAAAAAAATCATATATGAGATTATGCTTAGCAGCAATGAAATGAATGTAATCGTAATAGCTCGTCCTCCCTTTCTTAATGCAATTACATTCAGAATAGGAGTAATAATTCCCATAGCAATTAAAACACATCTTATAATAACGAATTGTTCATATGCTTGAAGTGCCATCATAACAACATTGCAAACAAATGTTATCGCCATATTAATAGTTAGCAGTATCATCACCATTCGCAATTTATATAATTCTTCTGCCGAAAAGGTACTTTTAACCAGTTTTCCAGCCAATGCAACAAAGATTCCACCACCAATTATAACCAGAACGGATAAACCAGAAAAAATAGTAAGAAACATTCCGTTTAACCTACTTTCTTCTTCTTTATCGTCATTAGCTCTACATTGTGCATTAAACCGTATATATGCTCCTCCTATTCCCATACTTAAAATAGATAAATAAGAGATAAGAGAGTTTGCTGTTCCATAAATTCCATATTCACTTTGCCCCATCATACGTAACATATATGGTGTATATATTAACGAAATTGTATTAGAAACAATAATTTGTACGTATGAAAGAATAGTTCCTATTTTCCTCTGGTTCATTAAATTATCTCCCATTTATCAATAATTCAAATATTTTTTTGCTATCTCAGCTGTTTTTTTATACTCTGGAATCACATTTATTAACATATTCTGTTCTTCTTTTTCGTGTTCTAGCATCCATAAAAATCGCCTTTTCAAGTCATTTTCATTCTGAAGTTTCTGAACTGGAATTACATAATTCTCATCCGTTCCAAACAAATCTCGTGCTATGCCTATTGATTTTGTAGAATATCCCACTACCAGTGTCGGTACATACGTTGAATATGCTGCAATTGTTGCATGTGTTCTAGCACCAACAAAGAAACGGCACTGTGATATAATGTATTTAAGTTGCCTACAATTCCCATCATTTATCATCGCAACTCTTCCCGTATCTCTATATTTTTCAAATAAATACTTATTTGGTTCTCTGTCATCATTATTTTTCCAAACCACATGTGGAATCAAACAAATATTCATATCCGTATTACGAATAATATACTCTATCATATTTTCGTAGTTTTTCAGAATCAGACTTTTTTCTGTTCCATATTTCATAATTAAAGGGCTTATATTTACACCAACTGTATGGTTTCGACAAAATACATCAGGTAACATAACTTCTTCCTTTTCCAAAAGGAATGCCGAATCTGCAACTCTAATCGTGTTCGGATTAATTTTTCTCAATGTTTCATATGTAATCTCTTCTCTAGCGGTAATAAGATCATATCCAGCCAAATCTTCTTCCATTTCTGCTGTTATTGCGTCTTTATCTATAGAGCATCCCCATAATATATTTACTTTGCAATTTTTGCGTATTTCTTTGTTTAACTCTATAACCTGCTTTGCAGACCAAGGATAACAGTAATTATCACCGCCTATAGAAATAGCAATACTATCTCTAAATGCTTCTCTCAGAAAAATTTTCATATTTGCATCTTTTTGATGCAATATTCTTCTTTTAATTAAAGCCTCGAAATATGCTATTGTTCCGCGTTTAATTTCCTCTGATTCTAACACTTGTTCAACTTCTTTGGCAGAGCCATAATATACATCTTCATTTTTTGCCATTGACCATAATATTACATCTTCTGGACCTCCTAGCAATTGGGCCGTTGTTCTTACTAACGCTTCACAGCCATGATTTGCACTGCCTGTATGCATATACATAACTTTTTTCATACTATACTTCCCTTAAACATATTTATCTTGCAACAAAATTTTTGCATATATCTTATATAAAACCGGATACATTATTGGCACCCCACATATCAAATGTGCTAGTAATTGTTGTTTCTTACTTAACAGATAAAACCATTCCTTTTTTTCACAGATTAATTTTCTTATTTCCTTTTTTTCTGATTTATATTTATTTTTCTTTTCTAAAACAATGCTATTATATACATTGATACATGTTCTAACATAGGCTTTTTGTGCTGATAATAACATGTCCTCTTTTGCTAATGTCAGAATAATTTTCTTTACTCGAATTGGATCAAAAATCCTATGTTCATTTAACTTTACTCTAGATGCCGATGTGCTTCTTACAATATAATGATACAAGCATCTATCTTCAAATATTGATACTTTTGCATTTAAAAACAAAAGATAGTTCATTAATAAATCTTCATTGATTTTAATATCTTCATTCATTACCGTCGAATGTAACAAGCTGTGGAACAAGTTTTTATGAAAGAGCTTGTTACACAGGCCCGGTTCGACAAGCGAACCGTCCAACAGATCTTTTAGACCTGTTGTCCTGTCTTGTTGTACAAGATAGCCTGTGTTATGAAAATAATTCACTCTTCCATCTTCAAAAATCATTTGATATCCGCAGTGTGATATATCCGCATTATATCTCTTTGCATTATTTAACAGGATTTCGTACATATCTGATTCTATTTCATCATCGCCATCTACAAACCCTATCCATTCTCCCGTAGAACGCCTAACCCCTTTTAATCGGGCACTTGTAACACCACCATTTTCTTGATGTATTGGAATTACTCTATTGTCCTTATCTGCAATTTTTTGAATTATCTTCCAGCTTTCATCACTTGATCCATCATCAACTATTATTACCTCTATATTGGTATATGTTTGCTTTAACACACTTTCAGCAGTTCTTTTTATGTACTTTTCCAAATTATAAACTGGTATTATTATTGAAATCTTTTCATTCATATTATTACATTTCCTATAACGTCAATAACATATTCTCAACTTCTGCTACTGTTTTCTCCGTACTAAACATGTCTCCTCTTTTTTGCGCCTGTTTTTTGTAATGTCTCAACAATTCCGGCGACTTTACCAAACATCTTATTCCTTCATATAATGCTTCATCATTATTTTCTGTAACAATTCCATATTCATTATTTTCTCCCAGCATTTCTTTCATTCCAGAAACTTCAACAGTGCATACTGGTACTCCCAATATTAACGCTTCTGTCGTTGCTGTAGAAAATCCTTCTGCATAACTGGCACATACAAAAAGATCGCATCTACTAATATATTTATATGGATTTATTTGATATCCAAGGAATGTAACATTTTTTCCCAACCCATTAGCTTTTATATAATTTTGTAGGGTTTCTTTTTCAGGACCTTCTCCGAGTATATATGTATGTACCGAATAGTTTTCTGCTATCAATTGCTTTGTTATACGAAGGATTCTATCAAAGCCTTTACTTTTTAATAACTTTCCAACGCCTACAATATTCACAATATTTTCTTGATCTATATCAATTGTAATACTCTCTTCTGAAAGCCTACGTATTTTTTTACTTTCATTTGTATTATACAAGACTTGATATGACGCATCTATATTCAATATTTTTCGAAAATCCATTTCCACTGTTTTTGAAACGCTAACAATTTTGTGAAAACGCTTATAACATTTCACTGCTTCCTTCTGATTTCTAAATGATGCTATTGCCCGTTTCGTTGTATGCTGTTCAATATGAATCCACGAAACCAACTTTACTGATTCATCTGTACATCCACTGATAATTCTTGCACATGGTCCTTCAAGATATGAAACTTCTATATCGTAATGATCCTTGATAATTAACTTGTGTAATTGTTGCGGAGACAGTAATTTCATAATGTGAGAATTTCCGGGTATCATTTTCTTACACCATGTTTTGTAATGTATTTTATCTCCTAAAAATTGTCGATTCTCACCATGATCAAATAAAGTCATTACGGTTATATCGAATTTTGTATGATTCATATTATTAACAAGATTTACTAATACTTTTTCTGCTCCACCCTGACCAAGATCATGTATAAGGAACAATATTTTTTTCATATTTTCTCCATTCTTCAATAATATTTTCTCAATGAATATTGCACTCTTAATTTTCATCCTATACTTTTATAGTAATGCATCCATATCGTACACTAATCATCAATTACCTTTTTTCTTATAACACACGTTAATATCCACCCCAATGGTGTACATAAAACGGTAAGCAATTTTCTCGGTGATTCACTAATATAATTTTTATTTCCTGCAATCAAACTACTAGAGCAATAATGTATACAATCTCTAATCAATCTCTTCTTACTTGTAGGATAAGTCATTGCCACCTTTCTCAAAAAAGCAAATCCTTTAGGATTTTTCAAGTACTGCCGGAACATCGTATTGCTCGATCCATCCATTTGATACTCAACATCACATAATACATCATTCAGCACAAAAAGCTTATATTTTTGATCAATTAACGTATATTTATACACCAATCCAACATACTTTTCGCCTTCAAACACTGGATACGGTGGAACACTGTTGATAATATCTGTACGATAAACTAATTTTTTATCTCCATCTCCACCAGATGCATAATAACCTCCAAGTGTGGTCTCTTTTAATCCATGCGGGAAGTCTTTTCCTATGATTCTTCCGGTATTCATGTCTGCATCCAGTCCTATCAAACCTGCATAATTTTTATTTCTTGCTTTCAGCCATGCAGTTTTTATTTTTTTCACAGCCCCTTCTGCCATTCTATCATCAGAATCGATACATACATTTAATTCTGTATGTATATTCTCATACGCTACATTATGAGCAGTGTGCATTCCTCCGTTTTTTTTATAAATATACTGTATCTCAAATCCGTTATCCTGGTTCTTCCAGCCTTCTACCAGTTCCCTTGTATTATCACTTGATCCGTCATCTACGATTAACCATATAAAATCTTTGCATTCCTGCTCACAAAGGCTCTGATATGTACGTGGTAAAGTGCTTGCCCTGTTGTATGCAGGTGTAAATACTGTTAATAATGCCATATCAGTTCACCTCTGCCTTCTTAAGATAATATTCTTCCAGCCATTTTGCGGTTGTCTCTACATCATATTTTGCTTTTTTGATTTCTTCACTTCTGTCACGCTTGCTAATCTTTACCTGTTTTAAGATTTCGCCTGCCCATTGTTCTGGAGTTTCTTCCAGCCCTTCCACTTTCACCAGATCTTTTGTAATAATACATTCTTCCGACACTTGATCCGAAATAACCGCAGGCACTCCTGCCGCCTGCTCCTCAATCATTGTAACTGGAAGTCCTTCGTATAAGGAGGGGAATACGAACACATCCATTGCCTGTAATAATTCCGGGACATCTCTTCTAACGCCCATAAAAATGACATTATCTTGTAATCCCCGTTCTTTTACTTTGTTTTCTATTTCTTTCCGCCCTTCTCCATCTCCTATCAACATTAATCTTACTTTTTGATTCTTTTCAAAACACTTTTCAAAAATGTCTATCAGAAATTTATGATTCTTCTGCGGATTAAATCTTCCAATGTGTCCAATAACTATATTTTTTTCAAGATCTAGCTCTTTTTTTATTTTTTTTGCCTTTTCTTCTTCATAAATATACTTTTCCGCTGCAATTGCATTCGGAAGAAGCCGATAAGTTTTTCCTCCAAACATCCAGTCTCCCGCTGCTTTACCACAGGCAAATAATTCCGTTGCTGTTTCAGGGATCTTTCTCATATAATATCTTTTAAACAAATATTTAATATTCTTGTCTTGATTACTGTTATGACTATGCGCAATTCGAACCGGAATTCCGCATTCTTTCGCACATTGCAACGCTACAGAACTCAGACAGTCCTGATGTACATGTACAATCTTATATTCCGGATGAGTTCTAAAAAAGCGTCTCAATTCTGCTTTGTATCTTCTACTCCACGGCACAAGCCTTGATACGTGATAGATTCTTCCGCCTAAAGACTTTATTTCCTCGTCATAATCCGCTTCAAATTCTCTATGCACTAGGAAATCGAACTGTACTTTACTTCGATCTATATGACGATAATAATTCATAAGCATCGTCTCAAGACCTCCGCGCCCCATATATGTAACAACATGTAATACTCGAATCATTATTCTCCCTCTATCCCAAAAGATTATTAACACTATACAAATAGAATCCCAGATACCCCACTACCATTACAACATAAATCAATCTTGCTGATCGTTTGGTAAACATATGATCAATCTCCCATGGCAATAAAATATAACTATATAACGAGAAATAAATTGGAAGACGACCAATAAATATTCCACTTGTGAACATAGATACTATATAGAATCCAACAGATACGATTGACATATTCGTACACAGATTAATAACTTTATCATCTTCATTCCGTATAAATCTTAATCCTATTAAAGACAGTACCGATGGCACTGCATACACTAATACACGCAATGCATTCGTTCCATTATCATTCCAACTCTGCCAGTCAGACACAACATTTTTATATTGCGTCTCGGCTAACATAGAATCCAACACATTTGTAAACTGCCCAATACCAGCCACAATTGCAATAACCGCAACCATAAAAAGTAATGTCTTTTTATTCCATGCCTTTCCCTGTGCAATGAAGATAAATGGAATAACCAGTAAAGCGCTCTGATGCATCAATGAGGCAATCAGAATTAAAATAATTGCTTTTGCGTACTTCTTATCCAGTATAAATTTAATTCCTATGAACGTAATCGTAACCGCCAGAAACTGTCGGATACCATTGAACATCCATGAAATGTAATCCGTCGAAGCAATAAATAAGAAAAAGCTTAACAGATATCTGCTTGAATATTTACGATATACATATATCAGCACTCCCGCCTGAATCGCAGCTAATACTATAAAATATATATTAACGTGATTTCCTACAATACATTTGATGACCGCCGACACAAAATAGAAGCCTTTATCCTTCTTTACTGTTGCCATATAAGATGCTATACCGCCTAAACTTACCGGCATTTCGGAAAAGCTTTTTTTGTATGCCCACGTATCGCCTATATTTCCTCTATATCCACACCATATAATCAACGGTAAGAATGTCACAACCGCCCACACCGGTCTCCACCGATATTCTTTTTTCCCACACACCGTCTCCACTCGTTTCACCGCTGTCAACACAGACAGCATCGCCATCACGGCAACCCATCCGATTATCAATATATAATTCTTGTCCATATTCTTCTCCAAATAATTGATTGATATTGCAGGTTTTTTCTTACCTGCTTCATGCGTTTTTCAACATTTAATTTTACCATATATTCCCTTGTATTCCAAGACAGAGCAACAGGCATGATTCACCATTTGTACCGATATATCGTAATTTATAACGCTTCCTTTACATCCGTTCCTTCCAGATTTGCTCCTGCAAGGCTTGATTCTCGGAGATTTGTCCCCTCCATCTGTGCTCCGTAAAGATTGAGTTCCCGCAGATCGCTATATGATAAGTCTGCATAGTCCATTCTGGCATGAATACAATCCGCACCATGCATATTGCAGTAACTTACATCTGCCCTTGTAAAGTTTGTATAATTCAGACTCGCATAAAAGAAATCTGCTCCTTTCAGATTACTATAACTAAAGTCTACATAGTTCAGATTCGCACGCCGCAGACTGATATATGGAAGTTTCAGGTTACTGAGGTCTTCCATTCTCTCTCCTGATCTCTTAATATATCCACTCAGTAATTCCATAGCCTTTTCTCCCCTGACAAGTCGTACCGGACACTTTCCGGATATCTTTAACAGAATAATCTTTACCACTGCCAGATAATTGAGAAACGCTGTAATCTCCTTATCTATAACTTTTAGATTGCAACAGCTCTTTTCCTGAAGTGGATACTGCATTCCATTTTCCAGCAGACTTTCAAAATAGTTTATCCAATACTCTTCACACTCCTGCTTCTTTTCACACCTCATAGAACCTACACACTTTTCTATCATCCGCTCCAGATAAATAAGTGTTTGCATCGGAATTTCCCGGATATTCAATAGTTTTGTAAGTTGCTCTGTCATTTCTTTTTTGAATGGATATATCGGATCGGTGAACTGATTTTTCACTGTATCCACGATTGCCCTGGCAAGGAAATATTCATAGATTGTCTTATGTATGAACACCAGACCATTACCTTCCGTGTTTCCTTCTGTGTGATGAATCTGATGAATGTACTGTCCCAACATAGCTGACGAATTTACACCAACTTCGTCCAGAATCTTTCGATAAGATTCCCAGTCAATCATCAACTGTTCTGGTCTGTGTTCGAACATCCAGTATGCCATCCGCTTGGATACTTCATGAATCTGTCCTTTAATCTTTACAGTCAGCGGATGTCCCATCTGATCCCAGCACCGATCATAGATTCCCCTCTCTCTTGCATCCAGAGTAAATATTTTATCATATACATCCGATTCTGATTCGTCTTCTCCCACATCAATTTCCAATGCAATCGTCATATATAAAAGGATTGGTATTCCAAACACCGTCTCCATTTCCTGCATCTTCTCTATTGTATGTTTTGACACGGTCTTTCCACCATTTCGTTCAAAATATTTATTACAGAATTCTATAATCTGATCTTTGTCAAATCTGCTAAGTATAATATATGGTACTTCTATGTAGCTTGATTCTCCCAGATAATTGCGTCTGCTGGTAATGATTAAAGAAAAGTTCTTTAATCCATAATCCTCCGCTGCATTCTCCCAGCATATATAAAGATGCCTCAACAAATCTTCTCTGCTGCCATCTACTTCCACCTCATCGAATCCATCTAAGATTAATACATGATTGGAAAGCATCTTATATTCCGGTACTCTCAGTTCTCTCATAATATCTTCGAACAGATTATAGTTCGTCGGACTCCACCTTACCTGCTGCATTGCGGCACATGGATAGACGATTGGTTTACGTCCTTTTGTGTCTTCATAGATGTTCAGTATATAAGCAACTAGCGTTGATTTTCCACCACCTGGCTCTCCTAATATCAAAAGGAATCTGTCATTTTCCCCCTGAACCAGGTTTTGTATCTGGCTTTCCAAATCATCTTTTTCATTGAGCGTCTCTTCTGTCGAATATTTCGGCATCAGGAAAAGACCATTCTCCAAACTAACTTGTGGTTTATTATTATCCAGAAAGAGCGGTTCTTTCCAACGTCTCTTATAGGCCTGATTTTTATTTTTAATTTTTATTTCTTTGACAAGTCCTTCTGGATTCATATTATTGATCGGCATTCATCTCTTCCTCCAGTGTTTCCCTACTTTTTCTGTCTTTCACTAATCCGGCCACTTCACAGAACAGTCTTCCCTGTGGCGTCATCCGAATCAATGTTGTATTCATCTCTGAGGACATCCCATGCTCATCTCTGTATAGCGCACCACACCGTTCCAGACGCATAACCTGAAAAAGCGACAGCCTCTCACTGTAAGTATAGATTTTTTCATTTTTATAGGCATAGCCAAGTGCCGGATAATCATACATAGATATATCTTCCAGCATTTCTTCTAATATACAAAAGTCAATCCAGCACTCTTCCATTTTCATCTTGCGCTCTGCTTTATCTTCATACTTCGCTGCTTTTTGCTCTTCTCTCAGATAATACATGTAAATTCCCGAGAGAATCTGTGCTTTCCTTTTTTCTTTCAGTCGCTCCAACATCAATATAAGATTTGTCATCTCTTTTTCCTGTTTTTTCGGATGTTCTTCTAGCTCTTTCCGATGTTCCTTGATCACAGATTCTTCTAGTTTGCCACAATTTATAGCTTTTACAAATTCCTGAAGCTTTATAAGGAGATGTCGGTTATGGATAGTATCTGCAAGTCTCGCGGCTTTTATGAAATTTCCAATACATGGAATTTCTTTCAGGAGTTCATTATCAATAACTACATCGAGACCAATTTCTATATTATCTCCTAACAGATCTACAGTCTGGTCGATAACCTCTTTATTCACTTCTTTTTTAATATCGTTGTCGATACTTTGAGTTATATCCGGCAATGCCAGATCCTCCATTGCTGTAATCATCTCTTTATCATTCACGTGTTGCTCCTCACATCCCCATTTTATATTTGTAAATCATTTTTTATATATTATTCATTGTATCATATCTCTATATATTTTGCTGATGCTGTCTCATTTTTCCATTCATAACACTTCACGTTTTCTCATGTATCTGCCCTTTCTATTCTTTCCGTCATTTTAACCATATTATCCCAGCTTTTCCTATTGCATTTGTGCATTTTATATGATATGTTGACTTTAACACATTTGGTGTTTACATGATGTAAGGGAGATAATTATCGTGTAACGCCCAACACACATTGGCTTTACTGAAAGGAGGCCTATATGTTTAGAAAAAGTTATTGGAAAAAGAGATTTGCTCCTGTCCTGGCGGGCGCACTGGTGATTTCTTCATTACTGGTACCGCCTGGTCATGCATTCGCAGCCGATCCGGTTACTTCCGAAGAACAGACTGTAAGTCCTGAGACACCGGAAGTTAAGGACGTAACGGATTCCACAGATGCAGCGACCACCGATGCGAACCTGACCACTCCCGATTCCGTTTCAGATTCTGTATCAGATTCTGTAGCCGGTACTTCTGCAACAGATGCTTCATCCGGTAAGGAAGCTGCTAAGCAGGACGTGAAAGAGACGAAGGAAGTAAAGGCAGCTGACGATGCAGTTACCGATCCGATTCCGGACAAGACTCCTCACCTCGTATACGGTGACAAGAGTCTGGCTGACGAAGATGCTTTCGTCCTGCTGATCTTCGGCGACGGCTTCACTGCTTCCGAGCAGGATTCATTCTATACCAATGCTCAGAATACCGCGGATTATCTGATGGATACTTCTCCTTGGAATGAGTTCAAAGATACGATCAAGATCTACGCTCTCGGAGTTGTATCGAATGAATCGGGCGCAAAAGCAGACACGGCGATCAACCAGGAGCAGGCGAACGCAGACACACGCGACACCTACTTCGGATCTTCATTCTGGTCAGGCGGTATGCAGCGTCTTCTTACGATCAGTTCAGATGGATCTAAGAAAGCAAAGCAGTTATCAGATCAGTACCTTCCTGCAGCAGACTTTAATGTTGTGATCGTCAATGCTACTACATACGGCGGAAGCGGCGGAGATGTATGTGTTGCTTCTCTTAATAATGAATCACTCGAGATGATGCTTCACGAGCTTGGACACACCACTGCCAAACTTTCGGATGAATATTTCGCAGGTGCAAGCTATGCGGCCGAGATGCCGAATATGACAGCTGAGTCTGATCCGGCAAAGGTCCGCTGGTCACGCTTCATCGGTAAGAATGGTGTCGGTGTCTACGAATATGACAATGGCGGTAACGGATGGTACCGTCCACACCAGAATTGTAAGATGCGTTTCCTTGGCAAGCAGTATGCTTTCTGTGAAGTGTGTAAAGAACAGATCCGCAAGACCTTCTGCCAGGATTCAAACGTAACGAAGTTATTCTTCCAGCCTTATGCAGACATGTTCTATGAGTCTGACACAGGCAAAGATATGCGAGAATACTTTATCCTCCGCAGAGGCAAGAATGAGATCACAGGCGACAAGCTCGGTGATGCTTTAACGCTTACTTACAAGGATGAGAACGGCAACGTAGTATCCAGTATTCCTAACAAAGCCGGAACCTATACCATCGAAGCTGCATTTGCCGGAGACAGCACATATGAGAAATGCAGTCAGACAGCTTCCTACACGATCGAATTACCGGATCTCATCACGCTCGATGTTCCGTCCAAGGTATACGACGGCAAACCTGCCGACCTTAATTATAGCGTTAATTATGACAAAGACTATACGGTAAAAGCGCATTATAAAGGAACGGTTCCTTACGCCGCTGAGATTACTTATAATTATGACAGCGACGATGCGCCGATAACTCCTGGCCGTTACAAAGTAACCCTTACCGCTTATGACAAAGCCACAGGAACCACGATCAGCAGCAAGACCAAAGACTTTGAGATTACCTTCAAGTCCACGACTCTTCAGAATAACGACACAGCCGATTATCCGGGTGCTATGCCTTATTACAACAATAAGACGATCGTATTCTCCGGAGAAGGTTACACAGCCGGTGAACAGTCTCAGTTTGAAGATGTTGCAAAAGACTTTGTGAAGTATTTCCGTTCTACAGAACCTTTCAAAGAAGCTGACACGTACTTTAACTATCACACGGTAGAGACCGTATCCAATGAATCCGGCATCGGTCAGAAAGCCAAAGATACTTACTACAAACTGACTTATGACAAGAATGGTAAGATTGTTCCGACAGACGAAAGTACCGCCGGTGCAATGTACATTGGTAATAATGTCATCACCTCTTACTACAAAGCCACTATTGTTATTGTAAATGATAAGAACGTAAAGACAGGTACTACATTCAAGAACAAGCGTTTCACCATCTACACGACCGCAGATGAGGCCGGCATGCAGTTTGCGGCAAATGAACTGCGTAATTACTTCACTAACCACGAAGAAGGCTATACTCCTTCTACAGACGCCGAGAAAGATGCGGAAAGAACCGAATTCCTGAAAGCGCTTTATTACACCTGGTATGGATCTGATTACGCTCCGGTATTAAGCCGTGCTTATGACGAGACATTTACGGAGAACGGATCTCCGATCGACCTTGCACCATATTTCCATACTTATGTATTGGGCAAAGAGGTAGAGGGCGTTGCTTATAAGATGACTTACTATGCAGATGATAACGGTGCTGTCGGAGAAGAACTTTCCGAAGTTCCTTCCAAGGCAGGTACTTATCATGCGAAAGCGGAGCTTGTCATGGACGATGTGTCCGCGTATGGCGAGCCTTGTAAGAAGGTTACTTTAGACGGTGAGACATATTCGCTTCCTCTGGCACGCGGATGGACCACTTACACGATCCAGGCCAAAGAGGATCCGGAGAATCCGAATCCAGAGAATCCTGATCCAGAGAATCCTGACAAACCGGATCCTGGTACACCGGATGATCCGAAGAATCCTGGAAGCGATAATCCTGGACAGAATCTGAAGCCGAATCAGAACCTGAATAATAACAAGAATACAACCAAGAATATAAATATTAACAAATCAACCAACGGCAAAGCTGCTAACAAAGCTGCAGCCAGAACCGGTGATCAGTCACCGGTATGGATGTACACACTTCTTTCTCTGGCAGCACTTGCTGTGATCGCAGCTGTGATCTGTAAGAGAAGATTCCGTAGATAAGGTAGATAAAAAAGCTTAGATAAAAATCTTTAATAAAAGGAAACTCCTTTCTGGCACCTGCCAAAAAGGAGTTTCCTTTTTACCGTCTTTGATTATATTATACTCTCTCGATCCCCTGTATCGTCTTCTTCACAACCTTATCCTTATCGAATTCCCGCGCCATCTTATCTCTGCCGCATACTCCCATTGCTTCGCGTTCTATACGGCTCATCCGGGCGATCTTACTCATCTTACGGTACAAATCATTCCAGTCCTCTGTTTCACACAGAAGCCCGCTCTTATCATCGTCTACGGCTTCCTTACAGCCCGGAATATTGCTGGTGATCACCGGCCGTCCGGTTGCCGCTGCTTCCAGAAGTACATTTGACATTCCTTCATGATAACTTGGGAGCACGACACAGTCGGCCATGGCATAATATGGTCTCGGATCTTCTTGGAATCCATGGAATACTGCGATCCCTGCATCCACCAGCTTATCAATCTTTTCTTTGTATTCATCTTCGAAGAATCCTACCAGATCCAGAACGAACGGTACTTCTTTTCGCTGTAGTTCTTTCGCTGCATAGAACAGTTCGTCCATTCCTTTTTCCTTCATGATCCTTCCAAGATATAGGAAATGCACTTTGTCATTCTCCGGGTATTTCTGATAAGTATAATACTTAAGATTTACTCCTGCCCCTTTAAGCAGACACATCTGTTCCCGACGGATGATCTGCTCCTGCAGGAACACCTTCGCATTTCCCTTATTTTCGAAATACACTGTCTTTGCCTTTTTTAAGGCTATTTTATACATTCTTATAACAATCTCCCGAAGCCCCTTCTTCTGGAATGCAGTTCCGAGTCCCTGTACGTTGACACAATATGGGATCCGCATCTGTCGGCAGGCATATCCTGCATATACATTAGGCTTGATCGAATAGGTAACTACCATATCCGGGTGATGTTCTTTTAATAACCGGCGGTAGGTCAGATACAGCTTCATATCCGTCTTCGGGTTGATCCCCCGGCGGTCCACATCCGTCTCGATCATCGTACAGCCCATAGCTGCAAAGTCATCCTCATGTCCTACGAATGGTGTGCTGATGATCACATCATAATCTTCCATAAGTTTCCCGATCAATTCTCTTCTGAACTGCCACAGCATATAAGAATGATTGGTGATAACCATAAGTTTCTTCTTTGCTCCGGTTCCTCCTTCTACGACTCCGTCACTTCGAAGCACGGAGAATACCGTTCCGATAAAGCAACGGATATCCATAAGCGGCCCCATCTTTTTTACATACTCGCCGTCCAGTCTGGCTTTGACAGGGATCTCAAGTTCATCTCTTCCGTTGATCTGTGCCCATCCGGTAAGTCCCGGTTTTACATCATTAGCCCCGTACTTGTCACGTTCTGCGATCAGGTCATCCTGATTCCACAGTGCCGGTCTCGGTCCGATCACGGCCATATCTCCTCTGGCAATATTCCAAAGCTGCGGAAGTTCATCCAGTGATGATTTCCGCAGGAAATGTCCTACTTTTGTTATGTACTGATCCGGGTTCTCCAGAAGGTGTGTCGGCTTATCGTGCGGCGTATCTGTGCGCATGGAGCGGAATTTGTACAGGTTAAAATATTCCTTATGGATTCCTACTCTTTTCTGCGAAAAAAAGACAGGAGCTGTGATCCCGTCTTCTTTCTTGATCGCCACAATAATTGCCAGATAGACGGGTGATAATACCACCAGACCGATCCCTCCAAGAGCTCTTCCTATTATGTTCTTAACCTTCATATATTTCCTTTGTCTGAAAGACAAATGATCCTCTTTGAACATATCTGTTATGCCTCCTGTATTCTCTGGTTCTATTGTGTTGATTTATTTAATTTTGGATGATAGGTCGGAACGATGCTTTCCACGATCAGACGCATATCATCGGTCTCATTCTGTGCTGCGCTCTCAAAGACTCTGAGTGCATGTGCGAGCTTGACTTCATCTACATCGATCGGATGTCCGATATGTATCAGCTTATTCGGTGTATCCGTCATACCTTCTTCGTCCATCAGAAGTTCTTCGTATAATTTTTCTCCCGGACGCAGTCCCGTGAATTCAATCTTGATATCCTGATCGACTTTATAGCCTGACAGCCGGATCATATTCCTTGCAAGATCAAGGATCTTTACCGGTTCTCCCATATCCAGGACGAAGATCTCTCCGCCTTTGGCATAGGCACCTGCCTGAAGTACCAGTGATACCGCTTCCGGAATCGTCATAAAGTAGCGGATGATCTCCGGATGTGTGACGGTTACCGGTCCTCCTTCTGCAATTTGTTTTTTAAATAACGGAATAACACTTCCGTTACTTCCAAGTACATTACCGAACCGCACTGCTACATATTCTGTGTTCGATTCTTTATTATAAGTCTGTATGATCATCTCACAGATTCTCTTGGAAGCTCCCATGATATTCGTTGGGTTGACAGCCTTATCTGTAGATATCTGTACAAATCTCTTAGCATTCCATTTATCTGCCATTCTGACCATATTATAAGTTCCGAGGACATTATTCTTGATAGCCTCGTTCGGGCTGCCCTCCATAAGCGGCACGTGCTTATGTGCTGCCGCATGATAGATGATCTCCGGACGGTACTGTTCGAAGATACTGTTGATACGGTTCTCATCACGTACAGAACCGATCAGCACCACCAGGTCAAGCTTCGGCTGTTCCCTTAACAATTCCTGCTGGATATCATATGCATTGTTCTCATAGATGTCGAAGATGATCAGCTGCTTCGGACTGTGCTTTGCGATCTGTCTGCATAATTCACTTCCGATCGAACCTCCGCCGCCGGTTACCATAATTACTCTTCCTGATACATAATCCATGACCTCGTCCAGATTGACATAGACTTCATCTCTTCCCAGAAGGTCATCGATGTTCACCGGACGCAGCTTACTTGCCCTGACCTCACCGTTGACCAGCTGATATACTCCCGGCAGGATCATAAGTTCACAGTTTGTATCCTGACAGATCTCCACGATTGGTCTGATCTTTGCTGCATTTGCCGATGGTATCGTCAGGATGATCTGCTGGACATTGTATTTCTTGACGCTTTTCTTGATACTGTTCCGATTACCGACAACCTTGACTCCCTTAATATATCTTCCGATCTTATACGGATCATCGTCTATGATACAGACAACCTTCTGATCCAGATATTTACTGTTCTGGATCTCTGTGATCAGACTTCTTCCGGCCTCTCCTCCGCCGATGATCATGACTTTCTTTCTCTTTGACCATGGGAATGTACGGTTCTGTCTGCGCAGACGTATCAGTCGGTAAGATACTCTTGTTGCCCCGATCAGGATCATCAGATAAATTGTATCCAGTACATACCAGCTTCTTGGCATAACGCTCCATGTAAATAAGATGATGACAATCTTCGCTACGGCCGCCACAAGACAGGCTGCGATCAGACTGAATACTTCTTCAATCCCTGCGTACTCCCATAAACTACTGTAGATACGGAAAAGTGAAAATATAATTAATGTTATGACTATGGTGAATGGTCCGTATTTATAGATTACTTTTAAGAATTCTTTCGGAATCTGGCTGAAATCGAACTCAAAACGTGTCAGTAATGCCAGAATTGATGCTGCGATAATACATATGATATCAAGTACGATAAGACATATTCTTCTTATCAGTAATTGATAATTTATTTCCTTTTTTTTCATACCCATTTCCCTTTTGTTAATTATTCTCAATCAACAATTATAACATACTTTTTCGGCTCATAAAATGCCAATTACTACAATTTGCCTCTTCTCATCTAATTTTCTTCTAATTCTGAAATGTTACAACAACGTCTTTCCCGTCTGCCACATTTTTAAACATACTCTTGATTACTTTCTTTGCATTCTTGTCGGATACATTGCAGACTTTATTTGTTATGTAGCGAATGATGTAGTGCAGATTCAGATGAATCTGCCACTGCGTATCCTTGCACTGCTGCTTGCTCAGCTGATGGCATCTATGGGAGCGGCATTATATATGGTCGCAGATATGGGAATCGCTCCATATGACAGTGTCGCAATTATAATCGAGAAACTGACACATCAGAAAATTCCATTCCATAAAGCAAGGATTACAATTCTCCAATTCTTGCAAGGCTCATATCCAGAACGGATACGGGCCTTTCTTTTTCACCAGTAGCTTCATCCAAACCTTCACATTGAATAATGAACCCTTCTCTTTGGTAAAAAGAAATTGCTCTGTTACCTATGCCACGTGACTGCATTTCTCTTTAGTGATTATTGATCAATAAATTGGGCTTCCTTCCTCCCAAGTTTTATATTTCTTATGGTTTTCTTCAGCAACTTCATATCAACTGGTTTTGAAATATGAGCATTCATTCCAGCAGCGAGAGAGTGCTGCATATCCTCTGAAAATGCATTGGCAGTCATGGCAATAATCGGGATCGTCTTTGCCTGTTCATGTGAACTTCTACGGATTGCCTCCGTTGCCTCATAACCATTCATAACAGGCATTTGTACATCCATCAAGATCATATCATACTCACCGGGCACGGACTGTTCAAATGCTTCCAAAATCCTTTTGCCATTTTCACAAATAGTACACTCTGCACCTTCAAACTTTAATAATTCCATTAGGATTTCTGCATTCAACTCATTATCCTCTGCACAAAGGAAGCGCATTCCATCCAGAATATCACTATCTGTCTCATGCATTTCTATCTGTTCTGTCGAAGAAACTACTCTGTTCTCCACAATTTTTAGATTTAAGATTACTTCAAAACGACTTCCTCGATTCGGTTCGCTTTCAACCTCAATCGTTCCCCCCATCGATTCAACCAGATTTTTAGTGATTGCCATTCCCAGACCAGTTCCCTGTATTTTGTTTGTTACGGAACTTTCTGCACGAGTAAATGCGTCAAAGATAGTTTCTTTAAAATCAGCAGACATTCCCATACCATTGTCACTGACTATAAAATGATATTTTCCATATGTAGAAGAGTTTGTCTCACTTTCTTCTGCTATAAACTGGATTATTCCACCTTCCTGTGTGTACTTTATTGCATTAGACAACAGATTACTGAAAATCTGCATCAGATGAACCTTGTCGCCATTTACCCACTCATGTTTAAGGTTTTCTTTTGTGATTATAAAACTCTGATTTTTTTCGTTTGCCTGTGAATGAAATATTGTATTGAGTTCTTCTATAAAATCCAGAATAGAAAAATCAGAATATCTGAAAACTGTTTTTCCAGCTTCAATCTTGCTCATATCCAAAACATCATTAATAATTCCTAATAGATGCTGAGAAGAAATAGCTATTTTATCTGCATACTCTATAACTTTTTCTTTGTCGCCGGCATTATGTCTGATTAATGATATAATACCAATGATTGCGTTCATAGGTGTGCGAATATCATGCGACATATTGGATAAAAAATCTGTTTTTGCCTTATTTGCATTCTCAGCGGTCTGTAGAGCATCAATAGCAATGTTCTTAGCCTTTTTCAGATTTTTATTAGCTTCTTCCATTTCGCTTATAATCATTGCCTGAAGCTCATTGTTTCTTTTTTCAAATTTAACTTTTTGATTTGCAATACTGAATCTGGAAATACTGTAGAATAATCCAGCAAAAAGCAAGAGTATAAATCCTGTCATGATCATTGTAATAAACCCAATCGTTTTCTGGTATTCTTTCAACACATTATCTACTGCCTCTTTTTTTACAATACAAATCAACATCGTATTGTTGCTTTCTATCGGACAATATCCCAAATAATAAGGCTCATCTTTCCCCAAAAGTTCTACTCCCTTTTTTCCTTCCGCAATCTTTTTATTCAGAGAATCAAACTCTTTTTCTGTTATAGCATGATTACTTTTCAGATGTTTCAGTAATGAATAATTTCGAAAAAAAATGTCATCCTTCTGGTTCGTATAAGTAATAGTTCCATCATCATCCA
>OLNL01000500.1_pt1 | contig 42633 bp, 20 predicted proteins | sample 1672181 | NCBI WGS metagenome assembly OLNL01 (sample SAMEA3136656, study PRJEB25190) | human gut metagenome | biome: human gut; feature: human-associated habitat; material: faeces | place: Austria | collected 2013
CGGTGGTGGCGAATTCGCGGTTGATCACGTGGCCGGACTGCTCGCCGCCGAGCGAATAATCGCCTCGCAGCATCTCTTCAAGCACGTAACGGTCGCCCACGTTGGTCTGCACGGTCTTGATGCCCATGGAACGCAGGGCCAACTTCAGACCGAGGTTGCTCATCACCGTCACGACGAGGGTGTCATGGTTGAGCTTGCCCGCGTTCTTCTTGGCACGTGCCAGAATGCCCATGATCTGATCGCCGTTGACCATGTTGCCATCCTCATCCACGGCAAGGCAACGGTCGGCGTCACCATCGAAGGCAACGCCCATGACGGCGCCGGAGGCCTTGACCATGGCCTGCAGCTGCTCAGGATGGGTGGAGCCGGCGTTCTTGTTGATGTTGTAGCCGTCCGGAGACGCGTTGATGACGGTCACGTCGGCGCCGGCGCGGCGCAAGGCTTCCGGAGCGACCACGGACGTGGCGCCGTTCGCGCAATCGGCCACAATCTTCAGGCCCTTCAGCGGCGTCGGCTGCGACTTGTCCGGACCGACCGGCGCGATGGCGGAAACCAGATGGTCGATGTACAGGTTGGTTGCGGTGGCGGTGTCATGGCTGACACGACCCACGCCGGCGCCAGTAGGACGATCCCAATCCTGGCCGAGCACCGCTTCGATCTCGTCTTCCTTGGTGTCGGGCAGCTTGAAGCCGCCGCGGGCGAAGAACTTGATGCCGTTGTCGGGCATCGGATTGTGGGATGCGGAGATCACCGCGCCCATTTCCACGTTGAGCACGGACGTCAGGTATGCGACGCCCGGCGTCGGGATGATGCCGGCGTCGATCACGTCGAAGCCGCCGGCGGACATGCCAGCGGACAGTGCGGCGGCGAGGAAATCGCCGGAAACTCGTGTATCACGACCGACCAGCGCACGGCGACGGCTTTCGAATTCGCTCCGCTCGTCATCACCCAGCACGCGCACCGCGGCGTCACCCAAATCGAGCGCCAGCTGTGCCGTCAAATCCCTATTCGCCAATCCTCGAACGCCGTCGGTTCCGAACATACGTGGCATGAGTCTCAAATCCTCGCTATCTGCAAACGATATTTCCGTGACCTATCGTACTCAACCGTGCCGCCGAAACCAGCAGGTGACGACGCAATCGCATAACACTTCACAATTCAAAGCATTTCACGGCGCGCAATGCCCTTTTCGTGTCGCACGACTTTGATTTCAAGGCGGAAAATCAAGTCGTGCGGCAGCACTTGATAAAGAAATACCCCCTAACTATCATTTTCCGTTGAAAATCAACGAAAAATAAGAGTTAGAGGGTATGAAAGCCAGCACGCTTGTCGCACAACTTTGAAAAATGCCTCCAAAATCAAAGTCGTGCGACAGCCTTCGACGCAAAAATGCCCCCTAATCCTTATTTTCAAGCGGAAACCGAGGATTAGGGGGCATAAATGCCGATTACCCGTCGCATGACTTTGAAAATCGCACCCAAAATCAAAGTCGTGCGACGACATGACGGACTCTAAGCATGAACACTCCGGTCGTTCCGGTTTCCAGACGGAATCATTCCGACTCTTAAACGGAATCATGCCGGCTTGGAGTGTGCGGAACGTTCAGATCGTTCGAATCGCCCCACATACTCCAAGCGCCATCAGAAAAGCGCTATCAGAGCGCGGCGTTGAAGTCGCGCACTTTCAGCGTGCGGTGAGAAGCCTCGACGTTGCCACGCACAATGCGCTGCAAGGCGTTGTCCGCGTCCTTATGGGAGGCGAGCCAGGCGTCACCCAGCTCCACGAGCTTCGCCGGATCGGCATAGCCCGGATACAGGCCTTCGAGCAGCGCTTCAGCCATGTGGAAGGTCTTGTGCTCCCAAATCCAGTCGGCGACCTCGAAATACTTCTCGGCGTACGGTTCGGCCAAGTCGGCGCGCGGGGTGGCTGCGAAGCCACCGGCCACAGCCTCAAGCTGCATGTTGGTCAGCTCGTCGTTGTGCAGGGCCTCGTTCCAAGCCCATGCCTTCGCTTCGGCGGTACCGGCCACGGCGCGTGCGCCATAGGCGAACTCACGGTTCTCGGTGGTTTCGCGCTTAGCCAGTTCGGCGTCGATTCCCGCCTGGTCGATCGCGTTGACGGTGCTCAGCGCGTTGATGATGGTCCAGCGGAAGTTGTTGTCGATTTCCAGACCGTCGAATGCCACGGAACCGTCGAGCAGGCCCTTCGCGTTGGCAACGAACGCCTCGTCGCCCGGCTCGCCGTAGCCTAGGTAGGCGGTGACGAGTTGGAACTGTTCGTCGGAGCCGGCCTTGGCCTGACCCGCCAGCTTGAACAGTTCGGCGGCCACATGCTTCACGATCTCGGCACGCTCTGCCGGAGCGGTGTAATGCCATGCGGTGGTGCTGACCTGTGCCAGCGCGTAACGGAAGGTGGTGGACTCGTGTTCGGTGGCGAGCGCGGCCAGCGAGGTGTCGATGAACTGTCGTGCCGGCAGTTCGCCGTCGCGGGTCATGTCCCACAGGGCGAGCCAGAGCACGGAACGGGCGAGCGCATCGTCGAAGCGGTACAGGTTGCTTGTCGCGAATGCGAGGCTCTTGTCGTCGAAACGCAGCTTCGTGTAGGTCAAGTCGTCGTCGTTCACCAGGATCAGCGACGGACGTGCCTTGCCGGCGGCAGCATCTACGACCGTCAGTTCGCCGTCGACGTCCAGTTCGAAACGGTCGGTGCGCACGATCTTGCCGGTTTCCGGATCCTCGTTGTAGAAGCCGACGGCGAGACGGTGGGCGCGCAGCACGGGATGCTCGGCCGGAGCGGTCTGGCGCAGGGCGAGACGCTTGATGGTGCCGTCCTCGTTCTCTTCGACTTCGGTGGCGATGGTGTTGATGCCGGATTCCTCAAGCCACTGGGCGCTCCACGCCTTCAGGTCGCGGCCGGAAGTGAGTTCCAGTTCGGCGAGCAGGTCGGCGAGGGTGGCGTTGGAGTAGGCGTGCTTGTTGAGGTAGTTGTTGATGCCCTTGAAGAACTTCTCACGGCCCACGTAGTACACGAGCTGCTTCAGCACGGAGGCGCCCTTGGCGTAGGTGATGCCGTCGAAGTTGACGTAGGTGTCGTTGAGGTCGTTGATCGGGGCGACGATCGGATGGGTGGTGCTCAGCTGGTCCTGACGCAGCGCCCAGCTCTTTTCGCCGGAGCTGAAGGTTGCCCAGGCGTCCTTCCATTCGGTGGCTTCGGCGGTGGCGAGGGTGGACGTGAACTCGGCGAAGGATTCGTTGAGCCACAGGTCGTTCCACCACTTCATGGTCACGTAGTCGCCGAACCACATGTGGGCGAGCTCGTGCAGCACGGTGACCACACGGCGTTCCGCGTAGGCGTCGGTGACCTTGGATTCGAACACGTACTGGTCGCGGATGGTGACCATGCCGATGTTCTCCATGGCGCCGGCGTTGTACTCCGGCACGTAGATCTGGTCGAACTTGGCGTACGGGTACGGCACGCCCCAGGTCTTGGCGTAGAAGGCGAAGCCCTTCTTGGTGATGTCGAACAGGTAGTCGACGTCCTTGCTGAAGGCCTTGGCGAGCGCCTGGCGGCAGTACATGGCCATCGGCACGGTGCGGCCGTCCTCATTGGCGTATTCGGTGTGCCATTCGGCGTACGGTCCGGCGCAGATGGCGGTGAGGTAGGAGCTCATGGTCGGGGTCGGTTCGAACACCCACAGCTTGGTGGTTTCGGCGGCGTGATCGCCGAGCGTGCCTTCCTCGGTGACGGTTTCGTTGTCGGTCACGGAGGCGGTGGGCATGTTGGACGTGACGATCCAGGATTTGGCTGCGAGCACGGAGAAGTCGAACACGGCCTTCAGGTCGGGCTGGTCGAACACGGCGTAGACGCGACGGGCGTCCGGCACTTCGAACTGGGTGTACAGGTAGACGTTGCCGTCGGACGGGTCGACGCTGCGGTGCAGGCCTTCGCCGGTGTTGGAGTACTGGCACATCGCCTTGACGGTGACCTCGTTGTGCTCCTTGAGGCCCTTCAGCTCGATGCGGCTGTCCGCGTATGCTTCGGCCGGGTCGAGGGTTTCGCCGTTGAGGGTGATCTCACTGACTTCGTTGGCGATGAGGTCAAGGAAGCTTGACTCCCCCGGCTTCGCGTCGAAGGTGATGGTGGTTTCGGAGCCGAAATCCTTGGCTCCGCGGGTCAGGTCAAGCTTGACCGTGTAATGGATTGGCGCGGCGATGATGCTTTTGCGTTCTTCCGCTTCGATTCGGGTGAGGTTTGCTCCTGGCATGTCACTCCTTCTTTCTGGTAACAGAAGGCGGCGCGATCAGTTGTGCCGATCACGTCGCCTTGATTCAATTTATGGTAAATTTACGGCTTATTTCGCGGCGTTCAGTCCCATCGCGTCATCCACGTCCTGCGCGATGTCGGCGACGACGGGGACGATCATCGGCTTGCGGTGCAGCTGTCGTGCCACCCAGCCGCCGAGCGTGCGTCGCATGATCTGCTGCAGCTTGTAGGTGTCGCGCGTGCCCTGCATCATCGCGTCCTGCAGCTGCTCGACGATCTGGTGACGGACCTTGTCGAACTCGCTTTCGTCTTCCGCGACCGCGTTGAGGTAGATCTTCGGGCCGGTGATGACATCCGCGGTCTCGGTGTCGACGACCACGAAGCTGGACACGAAGCCTTCGGTGCCGAGGATGCGGCGCTTCTCGAGTTCTTCGTCGGTCAGTTCGCCGACGGAATCGCCATCGACGTAGACGTAGCCGCACGGCACGGAGCCGACGACCGCGGCCTGGCCGTGGTACAGGTCGACGACGTCGCCGTCTTCGGCCAGCACGACGTTCTGCGGATCGACGCCGGTCTTGACGGCGATCATGCCGTTGGCCACCAAGTGGCGGTTTTCGCCGTGGATAGGCATGGCGCACTTCGGCTTGACGATGTTGTACATGTACAGCAGCTCGCCTTCGTTGCAGTGGCCGGAGACGTGCACGGCGGCGTTGTCTCGGTTGACCACGCGGGCTCCGAGCTGCACGAGCTTGTTGATGACCTTGTAGACGCCATGCTCGTTGCCTGGGATCAGGGAGCTGGCGAGGATCACCGTGTCGAACTCGTTGATGGTGATGTCACGATGGTTGCCGTCGGCGATGCGGCCGAGCGCGGCCATCGGCTCGCCCTGGGAGCCGGTGCACATGTAGACGAGCTTGTCGTCCTGCACGTCATGGGCCTGCTTCAGGTCGATGACGGTGTCCTCGGGCAGACGCAGGTAGCCCAGATCTGCTGCGATGGACATGTTGCGGACCATGGAACGTCCGACGAACACGACCTTGCGGCCGTACTTGTGGGCCGCGTCGACGACCTGCTGCACGCGGTGCACGTGGCTGGAGAAGCTGGCCACGATGATCTTGCGCGTGGCCTGTGCGAACGCCTGGTCGAGCGCCGGACCGATGGAGGTCTCCGGCTTGACGAAGCCCGGGACCTCGGCGTTGGTGGAGTCCATCATCAGGAGGTCCACGCCCTTTTCGCCGAGCTTGCCGAATTCCACCAGATCGGTGATGCGGTGGTCGAGCGGCAGCTGGTCGAGCTTGATGTCGCCGGTGTCGATGAGGGAGCCGGCGGGGGTCTGCACGAACACGGCGAGCGCGTCCGGAATGGAGTGCGTGACGTTCACGAATTCCAGGTTGAACGGGCCGACCTTGAGCTTGTCGCGTCCCTTGACCTCGACGAGCGTCGGGTTGATGCGGTGTTCCTTGCACTTGGCCTCAACGAAGGCGAGGGTGAGCTTGGAACCGATCAGCGGAATGTCCGGGCGGAGCTTAAGCAGGTACGGCACGCCACCGATGTGGTCTTCGTGGCCGTGGGTGAGCACGAGCGCCTCGACCTTGTCGAGACGGTCCTTGATGTAGTGGAAGTCAGGCAGGATGAGGTCCACGCCCGGCTGTTCCTCTTCCGGGAAGAGCACGCCGCAGTCGATGAGCAGGATATGTCCGTTGTATTCGACCACGTTCATGTTGCGGCCGATCTCGCCCAGACCGCCGAGCGGCACGATACGCATGGAGCCCTTGCGGTACTTCGGCGGGGCGATCAGCACCTCGTCCTGCTGGGGAGCGGTGGATTGCGGAGCGGAATGTGACGGGCGACGGTTCGAGCCGTTGCCGCGGGAGCCACGGGAGCCGCCGTTGCGCGACGAGCCACCGCGGCCGCGGGTGGAGGACTTCGCCTTCTTGGTGGCGGTCTTCTCGGACTTCACAGCCTTGTCGGACTTGGTTGCCTTGGCTGCGGATTCGGTGCGCTTGGCAGCTTTGCTGCCGCGCTTGTGCGTTGTGGTGTTCTTGGTTTCTTCTGTTGCCATTTCCTAGTTGGATTTCTGTTACTCATTGTCTCCGCCTCTGCGAAGACGAGGAATTAAAGCAGGCCGCCGCCGTACATGCGCGGCGGCCAACCGCACGTTATGTAATGCGATTTTACAGCAGCCCTGCGGCGCGCATGCCCTTTTCCGCACGCACGAGCTCCGCTTCGCCCGGGCCGACGTTCGGCAGGCGCATTTCCGTGGAGTCGAGGACTCCGCGCACCTTGAGCGCGGCCTTGGCCATCACGGCCTGGAAGCCGTTGCCGTTCATCGCTTCGACGAGCGGTGCCAGCTGCACGGAGATGCGCTGCGCTTCGTGGATATCGCCACGATCGAACGCGTTGGCGAGGTCACGCATCGGGCCGGCGGCGGCGTGCGCGATCACGGAGATGATGCCGACGGCGCCGACGGACAGGAACGGCAGGAACAGGCCGTCATCGCCCGAATACCAGGTCAGGCCGGTTTCCATGCGCTTGCGCACCGCGCCTGCGATGTCGCCGGTGGCGTCCTTGACGGCCTTGACGTGGTCAAGCTCGGCCAGACGGCGGTAGGTCTCCAGCTGGATGTGCAGTCCGGTACGGCCAGGCACATCGTAGATGATGATCGGCTTGTCCGCGGAATCGTTGACCGCCTTGTAGTGGCGGAACACGCCCTCCTGCGACGGACGGGAATAGTACGGGGCGACCACGAGCACCGCGTCGGCGCCCGCCTCCTGGGTCTGCTCCACCATGCGCACGGTGTGCGCGGTGTCGTTGGAGCCTGCGCCGGAGATGACCGGCACGTCCACGACTTCCTTGACGGCCTGAACCAGCTCGACCTTCTCCTCCATGTGGGTGGTCGGAGATTCGCCGGTGGTGCCGTTGACCACAAGACCGTCGGCACCATCCGCCACGAGCTGCCTCGCCAGCTGTTGCGCGGCTTCGAAATCTACGGCTCCGTCGGCCTTCATGGGGGTGACCATGGCCGGAAGGATACGTCCGAAGGGAGCAGGATCGAGCAGATGCATTGTACCGTCGTCAGTCTTAGGGCTTGTCATACGGCTAACGGTACTTCCCTCTGCGGACGCTTGCGATTTCATGAGACGCGAAAAGTCACATTTTGGAAGGCCTGCCGACGATGACCGCGACGACGCACTGCAGGAAAGCGACGAACGTGAACACCATCAGCGGCACATGATGGCCGCCGGTGGCCTGGACCAGCACGCCGAACATAAGCGGGCCGAGCGACGCGATCAGATAGCCGAACGACTGTGCAACGCCCGACAGCACCACGGTTTCGGCGCTGTCACGGCCGCGCAACGCGATCAATGCGAGCGCCACCACCAGGGACGCGCCCTGCGCGCAACCACCGACGAACGCCCATACCGGCATGAGATGCGGCAACAGCAGCATGCCAAGGCCGGCGATCAGCATGGGAGCGCTGGCGGTGAGCGCCGCGCAGACCTGGTTGCCGCGCACGTTCATGAGCTTAGGAATGACCAAGCCGGAAAGGATGCCGATGCCTTGGAAGATGAACAGATGCACGCCGGCGGTGGAGGCGTCGTAGCCGATGGACGCCGAGATGGACGGCATCCAGTTGGACATGGTGTAGAAGGCGGACGATTGCAGCCCCATGAAGGCCGTCACGTACCACGTCATCGGACGGCGCAGCACGCGGGTGAACACGCCATGCGACGATTGCGTGGAACATGCCGGTCGCTGTGCGGAATGCGGGTTTTGTGCGTTGGCCGTCGTGCTGCGATCGCCAATATCATCGATATCGCCAGTATCGCTGGTTTCGATGGTGCCGCCGGCGGAAGCGATAACGACTTTGCGATTGTGCAGGATACGCAACGCCCACAGCGCGGCGACAACCAGCGGAGGCACACTCCAGAAGGCGAGCGACGCACGCCAACCGCCCCACATCTGCGCAAGCGGCGCGGACAGCAAACCTGCGGTGGCGCTGCCGGCGGTGATGCAGCCGGAATAGACGCCGGTCGCCATCGCGACATGGCCGGCGTAGTCACGTTTTGCGATTACCGGAACCAGAACGTTGCCGACGGCGATGGCGGAAGCGAACACCACCGTGCCCAGCCAGATGCCAACGCCGCCGCCGAACGAGCGGATGGCGTCGCCCGCCGCGATGCACAGCAGGGCCAGCAGAATCGACATGTCGATGCCGATGCGGCGTGCAAGGAACGTGACCAGCGGGCTGACCGCGGCGAAGGCGATCAGCGGAATCGCCGTCAATATGCCCTGCACGCCCTCACCCCACGCAAGGTCGGTTCCCATTTGGGCGAGGACCGGCCCGACGGCGGCGATGGCGGGCCGCAGATTCAGCGATACGAGGAAGATCAAAGCCACCCACAATCCGGTGGAGGACCGGTCGTACGCCAGCATATTTCGTTTTGAATTCATTCCGTTCCCATTCCCGCTTCCACTTCCGTTTACCGCCGTTCCAACGGGACGTGCCGCGCCTAGATTTTCCCTATCAATCTTCAAGCTCATCGAGCGCATCGAAGCAATCGTTGATGCCTTCGATACGCGCGTGCACCTCGTCTTCGGTGTCGACGAGGCATTTTCCGACTTCGTCCACCATCAGGGCGATCAGGGCGAACGCCGCGGTGAAGCTCGTCAGCACGTGGGAGTTCAGCACCGCTTTGAAGAAGGCGACGTTACGGCCGATGACGGCGTTGCGCGCCGAAATGTCGCCAATCACCACCACGGTCAGGCCGCGCTCAAGCATCACGTCGATGAGCCGCGAGAAGAAGGGAAGACGCCGGCCCACGCCGATGATGACGATTACGTCGCCTGCCGCATAATCAACCAGATCTTCGGCTATGGACTGGCCTGGATTCGGCAGAATATCAACGTTTCCGCGTAGCCGCATCAGCTGTTCGCGCATGTGCAGCGCCACGGGATAGCTGCTGCGGTACCCGACCACCGCCACATGCGGGGCCGTGGCCATGGCTTGGCATGCGGATGACAGTTGCGCGCGGTCGATGCCTTCAAACGTGCGTTTCAGGCTTTCCTCGTCACGGCGCAGATGGTCGGCGACCAAATCGTCGCACTGGGTGTGCCGTGAAAGCTCCGGAGAGCCAGGACGATGGACGCGACGCACGTCACGTCTGAATTCGCCCGCGTTCGCATAGCCGAGCTTGCGGTACAGGCGGCTGAGCGTCGGCTGCGAGATGCCGCTCAACTGCGACAATTCCACGGAATTGCAGACCAGCACGTCGGTCAGATGACCCAGAATGAACTGCGCGGCCTCACGTTCCGTCGCAGTCAGCGAATCGAAGGATTCCCGGATGCGCGCCACCAAGCCGAGGTCCGCGGCAGCATTGCCTTCCTCGTCCATGGCGTCCTTCGAAGCCCCCATATTGTCTGAAAGCATAATTCCAGAAGTCACGCTCATCGCCCTTCCCTGCAGTACATTCTCACGCGGCGCATCCGCTCTCCTGACGATGCTACCCCTTGCTTTCCGGGTTTCACCAGGTTTGGCCGCCGACAACTGTCACGACGAATGAAGAATTTCAGATGCCGTAAGCACTGAAATGCATCCATCACAGGCAGTGGCGGCGCCTCTTGGCAACGCGACCCACCATCAGGAGATGACCGACCATGGCAAAAACAGCTTACCCCACACAATCAACATCGCATATCGGGCGGATTCGGCATAGAAGAAACGGTGCCAAACCAGCGAAATGGGCGACTAACGCGGCAACAAAATCCCCGACTGTTGCGAACACTGTTGAACCGGCATCGCGCCCGGCCGAATGCGAGGCGAACGCGGCGCGCAAGATCGTACGGCTGGTGGCATGCACCGGCTGCCGCACGCATATTCTGCACGTGTCCAGCGGTCTGAGCGTGGACGTGCCGCGGCGGGCGAAGGCCGAAGGACTGCCGGTCAGCGCGGAGACCTGTCCGCATTACCTCACGTTGGATTGCGACCATATTCCCGACAACGCCACCGCGTTCAAATGCTGTCCGCCGATTCGTGATCTGCATGAGCAGGAAGCGCTATGGGCGGGGCTTGCCGACGGCACGTTGGATGGTGTCGTCACCGATCATTCCCCGGCCAGCGCGGATATGAAAGCCGGCACGCTCGCCACCGCGTGGGGTGGCGTTTCCAGTCTGCAGGTCGGATTCCGCGCGGTGTTGACGGGTGCGATGCGGCGCGGCTTGAGTTTGGCCGACGTCGTGCGGTGGATGTCGTGCAACACCGCACGGCTTGTGGGACTTGACGATCGTGGCGATATAACGCCGGTATTGCGGGCCGATTTGGCGATTATTCGCCCGCACGAACGGTTTGTTGTGGATGCTACCGCTTTGGAAAGCCGCAATCCGATCTGCGCCTGCGATGGCATGACGCTTAACGGCGTCGTCACGCGCACGTTTGTAGCGGGGCGGGACGCGCTCTCCGGAGTGCGGGAGGGGAATCTTATCGTTCGTCCGTGAATCGGAATCCGTAAATCAACCATTCAACAAAAATCCCCAACCCGCCGACGGCCGGATGTCATTCGATGTCGGCAGATTGGGGACGGACGAGAATCAGGTCTCAGCCCAGGTAGGCGGCCGGGTTCTGGGCGAACTTGTCGGCGCAACCGGGGTTGCAGAAGTAGTAGGTGACGCCGCCGTATTCGCGGGTCGCGGCCGCGGTGGCCGGATCGACGCTCATGCCGCAAACCGGGTCCTTCGCAACGTTCGCCGCGGAATCGCCCATATCCGAAGCCATGCCGTGGCCGTCATGACCGCCGCAGCAGTGTCCGGCGCCCATCGCGCCCATGTTCTCGGCTTCCTTCTTGGCCTTGTGATCGCTGAACAGTCCCATGATCGTTCCTTTCCGACTGTGCTGGTTGCCATTATTTTTGCTCGGATCGGGCTTGCGTACCCGATACGTCTTGTTTTTCGCCGCCTCCGCGTCCGGATCGAACAGGCGCAGCCGGCTTGCGTTCGTCACCACGCACAACGACGAGAACGCCATCGCGGCGCCGGCGATCATCGGATTCAGCAGCGTTCCGGTGAACGGATACAGCACGCCGGCCGCGATCGCGATGCCGATGCTGTTGTAGCCGAGCGCGAAACCAAGGTTCTGCGCGATGTTGCGCATGGCGGCGTGCGTCAGGTCGAGCGCGTGCACGAGCCCCATGAGCGAGCCGCGCATCAGTGTCACGTCGGCGGATTGGACGGCCACGTCGGTGCCGGTGCCGATGGCGAAACCGACGTCGGCGCGAGCGAGGGCGGGGGCGTCATTGATGCCGTCGCCGACCATCGCCACCGTATAGCCTTGCGATTGGAGTTTTGCGATTTCGTCCGCCTTGCGTTCCGGCCGCACGCCGGCGATCACATGACGTTCGTCGATGCCGACCTGGTTTGCGATGGCGCGTGCGGTGGTCGGGTTGTCCCCCGTGAGCATGACGACTTCGACGCCTCGCCTGTGGAGCAGCTCGACGGCTTGGCGCGAGTCGGTTTCCGGCACGTCGGCGACGGCGACGATGCCGGCGAGACGGCCGTCGATGGCCGCCAGGATCGGCGTCTTGCCTTGCCGAGACAGGCGTTCCATGTCGGCGATGATGGCGTCGAGGTCGGTATCATGGGCGGTTTCGGAAGCGGCTTCGGCAGCGGTTCCGGAAGCATCGGACGCAACGTCGGGCATGTCGATGTCGAGGTCGTCGATCAGGTCGGTGTTGCCGACGGCGACGGTGTGCGGCAGGCCGCGGAAGGTGACGCGCGCGGTGACGCCACGGCCGGCGATTGCCTGGAAATCGGCGGCTTGCACGGCATCCGCGGCATCGACATGTTCCGCGGCGGTCGCGACGATCGCGACAGCGAGCGGATGCTCGGAATCACGTTCGGCGGCGACGACGATCGTCAGGAAATCATCGGCCTGCCGACGCCACTTGCCGAACGGCAGCACGTCGGTGAGGGTGGGCTTGCCTGTGGTGATCGTGCCGGTTTTGTCCAGCACGACGGCGTTGACTTTACCGCACGTTTCCAACGCTTCGGCGGAACGGACCAGCACTCCCATACGGGCCGCGCGACCGGTCGAGACCGTCACCGACAGGGGCGTCGCCAGACCGAGCGCGCACGGGCAGGCGACCAGCAGCACCGACACCGCGGCGACCAGCGCGTGCGTGACGCGCGGGTCAGGGCCGAACGCGAACCACAATGCGCACGACCATACGGCGACGAGCACCACGATCGGCACGAATATGCCGGAAATGCGGTCCGCCAATCGCTGTACGGGAGCCTTCGAGCTTTGCGCGGCACGCACCATGCCGATGATCTGCGCGAGCACGGTGTCTTTGCCGACTTTCGTGGCGCGGTAGCGCAGCGAGCCGCCGCCGTTGATGGTGGCGCCCGTCACTTCGCTGCCTTCGGTTTTGGCGACCGGCATGGCTTCGCCGGTGATCATCGATTCGTCCACGGTGGAGGTGCCGGATATGACGATGCCGTCGACCGGCAGCTGCTCGCCGGGACGGATGGCGATGACATCGCCGACATGCACGTCGTCGACGACGATGTCGGTTTCCCTGCCGTCGCGCACCACGCGCGCGGTTTTCGGCTGCAGGCTCGCCAGCGCGCGCATGGCTTCGCCGGTGCCTTTGCGGGCGTGCGCTTCGAGCAGCTGGCCGACGAGCATAAGCGTGACGACCACACCGACCGCTTCGAAATACGGTTCGCGCGCGTTCTCGGGCAGGACGTTCGGCGCGAAGGTGACCACGCAGGAGTAGGCGAATGCGGCCAGCGCACCAAGGCTGACGAGCGCGTTCATCTCCGGCGAGCGGTGGGCGATCGCGGCGAAACCGCTGCGGAAAATCGGCAATGCCGCATAGCCGACAATCGGCAGCATCAGCAGGAATTGCAGCCAGTTCGGCATCGGATACAGCATGAGCATGGTGGAGCCGAATACCGGAATCGTGCAGACGGCCGCCACGATAAGACGGGTGATGAGGGCGCGAATTTCCGATTCCGATCCGCGCGATTTGCCCGAATCACCCGAACCGGACGTTTGGACGGCGCCTTTTTGCGCGCATTGCACGCCTGTTTCCGCGGAACCGGATGCGTGGGCACCGTCAGCAGTCGCGCGAATGTCCGAATCGCCGGAATCGGACATACTGGCGCCGACGGAACCAACCGCGGAACCGGCGGCGGCACCGACACTTGCATGCTTTCCCGGCAGTATGCGCAACGTGCCATGCAGCATGTTCATACCGCATGCGAAGGGATACTCGCCCGGCTGGTCGGGATGAAGCGTCAGCGTGGTCGTGCGGAAGGCGGGCAGCGCAAGATCGACCCCGAAATCGGAAAAAACGACGTGCGACGAACATTCGCCGTCTTCCTTGCGATCGAAGATCAGCCGCAACGGCATGCCCGCTTCGGCTTCGATGACGGCTGGGTTATACCCGCCTTTGACTTCGACGACCGCTTCCTGCACGCCGTCGCGCAACGGCGCACGATACGCTTTGCGCGGTGCGAAGAAGAACCACAGCACGCCCGCCGTGACGAGCAGCGCCATAATAAGCGCGATTGCGATGTGCATATTCCAGCCGCCTTCCGTCCGTGATTGGCTTTCGATTTCGGCAAACACCATCACAATATACCCCTATAGGGTATATTGGCAAGAAGGACGAGCAAACTTCAGCCGTAGATAAAATTTTCAGCGCAGCGAGGAGGACGATATGAACGCCACACAACACGGGTACGCAAGCGACCAGAAAAGGATCATCGCACGATTGAATCGCATCGAAGGGCAGGTGCGCGGCATTCGGCAGATGACGGAAAACGGCGAATACTGCATCGACATTCTGACGCAGATTTCCGCAGCGGACAGCGCGCTGAAGTCGGTGGCGCTACTGCTGCTCGACGACCATCTGCACCATTGCGTCGCCAAAGCCGCGGCGGAGGGCGGTACCGTCGCCGACGAAAAGCTGGCGGAAGTCAGCGCCGCCATCGCACGCCTTGCCAAATAATCGGAACAGATACGCCATAAAAAAACTGCCGACGGAAGACACATACACCCGTCGGCAGTTTGAAAAAAGAATTACGATTACAGGTCGAGGAAGTGGTCGAGGCCGACGGTCAGACCCGGGTAGGTTCCGGTGGAGACCTTGCGCACGGCCAGCAGCACGCCCGGCATGAAGGAGATGCGGTCGAAGCTGTCGGCGCGGATGGTCAGCTGTTCGCCGGAGTTGCCAAACAGCACCTCCTCATGGGCGTTGAGGCCGCGAAGACGCACGGCGTGCACGTGGATGCCGTCCACCACCTGGCCGCGGGAGCCGCCATCGGTTTCGGTGGCGTCCGGAACCGGACCCAAGCCGGCCGCCTTGCGCGCTTCGGCGATGCCCTGCGCAGTGTGGAAAGCGGTGCCGGACGGAGCGTCCACCTTGGTCGGGTGGTGCAGTTCGATGACTTCCGCGGATTCGAAATACGGCGCCGCGACCTTTGCGAAATGGTCGGCGAGCACCGCGGAAATGGCGAAGTTCGGCGCGATGAACACGCTCTGGCCCTCACGCAGGGCCGCGGCGAGCGCGGCGCGCACCTGGTCGAGCTTCTCTTCGGTCCAGCCGGTGGTGCCCACCACCACGTCGACGCCCTGCTTGACGAGCGCGAGCACATTGCCCAGCGACACGCTCGGCACGGTGAACTCCACCACGACGTCGGTGTTTTCGGGGGTGATGGCGGCCAGGTCGTCACCTGCGTCGAGCGCGAGCGCGAGTTCGGTGTCGGCGGCGGCATTGACGGCGTCGACCACGTGCGAACCCATGCGGCCTTTGGCGCCGACTACGGAAACCTTGATCATTGCAGCTCCTTGATGTTTTCGCGGACGCGCATGTTGCGCATGTCGTACGTTTGCCGTGCGCATGTGTTCGAAATCGCGTGTCCGCGTCCATAACGTGTTCCACTTATGAATCTAAAGAGACGCTTCGACGCGGAGGCAGGCGGCTATGACGCTTGACGATCGAACGTCGGTCAGCCGCGGCGACGCGCCAGCAGCCAGCCAATCAGCGCGAACGGAATCGAACAGCCCACGAACACGGCGGGCAGGCTCAATCCCACGCTTGGATTGAAATGGTCGAGCACGATGCCGGTGATCATGGAGCCGAACGACGCGCCCATCGTGCCGGCGGTGCTCACCCAGGACAGGCCTTCGGTGAGCGATTCCTCGGGCACGGTCTCCTTGACGAGGAGGTTGCCGGAGGCGAATACCGGCGAAATGGTCAGGCCGGTGAGGATCTCCACCAGTCCCATCACGATCAGGTTGCCCTGGCACAGGTGGATCACCACGAAGCCGACGGTCATCAACGCGAGGAACATGATCATGTGACGCCAACGGGAGCCTCTGAGCTCGCGCGAGCCGAAGACCAGCGCGCCCATGCAGGAGCCGACGGCCAGCATGGCCAGCTGCACACCCAGCACGGAGTCGAGGTGCAGCGATTTCATGACGGCGGTCATGGATGTATCGAACGCGGTGAACGCCATGTTGAACACGATGAACACGGCGAGGAGCGGCAGCACACCCGCATAGGTGAGCACGTTGCGTTTCCTGCGGTCGCGATCGCCCGTCTTGAGCCGATCCAAATCGAAACGGTCCGCGGAAACCGCGGCACCGCCGGCCGCCAATCGCACGTCAGCATCGTCCGTATCGGCCGCGACGACCGTGATTTCGCGCAATACCGGCGGTTGAGTGTCACGCAATGCGAAGAACACGGCACCGCCGAATGCGCAGGCGAGGGTCGGCACGAACAGCTGTGATACGGGATGCACGGACGCGGCCAGGAAAGCCGCCAGAATCGGCCCGAAGATGAACACGATCTCGTCGATGGCGGATTCGAGCGCATACGCGGTGTTGAGCAGGTCCTCCTTGTCGGCGCGGTCGAGCACGTACGCCCAACGGGTGCGCACAAGCGCGCCGAACGAGAACTGCGTCATGCCCATGACCACGGCAAGCACGAACAGCAGCGGAATCGGCACGCGCATCAGCGCGGCGAACGCGAAGCCCAGCATGACGATGATCTGCACCGTCAGGATCACCGGACCGACCTTGCGCTGGCCGAACCGGTCGAACAGGCGCGCGTACAGCGGCGTGACCGCGGCGGTGGCGAGCACGTACGCGGCGCTCATCACGCCGGCGATCGTCCAATTGTCGTACATGTGGTTGAGCGCGAGCACGATACCGAGGCCCATCATGGACATCGGCAGTCGCGCGATGGCTCCGGACACGCAGAACGCCTTCGTGCCGGGAATGCGGAAAAGCTGCGCGTATGGCGATTGCGTTTTCTGCGATTCGTGCGGTTCGTGCGATTGCGATTGCGGTTTCGCGCCCGTCACGCCGTCACCTTTCCCCGGTAGATGAACATGTCGTCGAACAGTGGCGGCACTTCGCCGTCGGCGCTGCCGCCGAGCCGGGCGACCGTCTCGCTTGCCGTGCGGTGCGCGATGCAGTCCAACCCCTTGTGGTCGTAGAAGCTCACGTCGCAGTCGGAATCGGTGTGCAGGTAGAACGCGGGCACGTCCCATGCGGCGAAATGCTCCTGCATGCGTCTCCAAAGCCGCCCGCCCACACCGTGGCCGCGCACGTCGGGATTGACGATGAACAGTTCCAGCTCGCCCATGGTGGTTTCGTTGGCGCGCCCTTCGCGTTCCAGATCGAGTTCCACCGAGAAGCCGGATTTCAGCGCCGCCATATGCTTGGCGGCCTCCGGATCGGCGTCGATGCGGCGTTCCAAGGCCTTCATTTCCTCGCCGACTTCGATTTCGTCGAGCTGCGGCGCCTCGCCGGCGACGCGGATGAACGTGACGCCCGCGAGTGTGCCGTCGGCGGCGAACGCGCCGTTGGCGAACGTGGTCGGCAGCAGGTAGTGCAGCACGAAATATCGGGAGATCAGCCGCGACATGTCCGCGCCGACCTTGTCCACATCCTGCGGCCAGGTACGGTCGAACAGGTCGACCACCGCGTCCAGATCGCCCCAGCCGATGGGACGGAAGACGATTGCCGATGCGTTGTTTGTTCCGGCACCCATGCCGGCGTTCGGGATTGCGGTTGCGCTGTTCGCAGCCATATCAAACACTCCTTAACTGTCGTTGCGTCCGGCATGTGCGCCCGCCCACACATGCTGCACGAGGGTAGCGGCGTTCCTCCACAACGCTGCCTGCATAGCGGTTTCTCCCGCAGGCAGGCCGGAAAGCGCCGCTCCCCCGCTTTCTTCGGTCAAGGAGCCATTGCGCACCGGCACTAGTCGTTGTCGGATTGCTGCGGAATTCCGTAGCTCAACTCGGCAAGGATCTCTTCTTCTGTTTTGTCGAGGGCGTCAAGCTCCCGATCGGCCTCGTGAGGCTCACTCACATAGTAGAGACAGGCGTCGACTGCATCCAACGGCACCCCTTCCATCGCCGCGAGCAGCAGGCGGTACAGGTCGAGCTGTGCGAGCTTCTCCTTGATTTCGTCCGGTTTGCGTGGTTTTACGCCGGTTTTCCAATCGACCACGGTGTAGCGTTTCATCTCGTCCGTTTCGTCGAGACCGCCGAAGAACACCGCGTCGAGTTTGCCGTTGACGATGGTGCCGAGCTGGGGCATGTCGACGACGAGCTGGCGTTCCGCCCATGCTGGACGTCGTTTTGCCCACGGCGAAGCGACGAGACGACGCTGCCAAGCGGCCAGTTTCCGTTCGTCTCGCAATTGGGCGTCCTGCGATGGTGCGTCCTGCGATTGCACGCCGCCGTTGTCCGCATCGACTTGCGTATCACCTATCAATGCGATCAGTTCCGCACGCGACTGCGCGGCCATACCGGCAGCACCTTCCGTACCACCGATGCCGTCGACGTCCGCATCCGCCATGATGAAACGCTCAGCCCATGCGTGGAACCGCGTGCCGAGCTGTGCCGCCGGCGAGGCGACGTGCGGAATCGGACGGACCAGACCACGCCAGTAGGCGCGGGAGTCACGCTCGCCCATGGAGCCGGCGCGCGCTTGCAGCGAGGTGACGTTTTGGCGGCCGGCAGCAAGGATACGTTCGCCTTTGGCACGCACGGCCTCGTCGAAGGCGTCCTGCGATTCGCCTGCGTCAGCCACGTCCGGTTCCGGCATGAGATGTTCGTCGGCGACGAGCAGTTTGGCGAGACGCAGCAGTGAGTTTCCGGTTTCCGGCGATGGCGTGGCGGATTCATCGGCAACGTCGCCCTGCGTTCCCGTGGATTCAGCGATATTCGGTTCGTCGGATTCGACGGCACGTACCTGTTCGGCCGCGGCACGCAGCCTGTCGGCGACATCGGCGCTCAGATCGCACGGCCAAGGCAAAGTATGGTCGTCCGAGACCGGTTCGAGCGGCGTGTTCCACGCATCGCCCACCACGGCATTCTCGAAATCGCGGGCGTGTTCGCCTACGAAATAGCCGTCGGGCAGGTCAAGTCCCAGCGTGTTCGGGGAGCCGTCCACATCGTCGGACAGGCTGTCCGGTTCGCGTACCGCGGTGACGATTCCGTTCATCGAATCGCGCGTCTCCAGCCAGAAATTCGACGGCGCGGCGCTTTTCTTTCCCTCCGCCAGGCGGGAGTCGCGGCTCGTCTCGTTGCATCCGCTGTATACGAGCAGCGCCTCGTAGCGGGCGCGCGTCAACGCCACGTAGGCGAGACGGCGTTCGTCGGCGTGCAGTCGGCGGCCGTATTCCTCCTGTTGCGTCAGGTACAGGCTTGCCGGATCCATTCCTTCCATATCGTCGACGGCCATGGTTCGCAAGGTGCCGAACACCTCGTCGTCGATCACTTCCGCATCGTCCAATCCGTCGAGCGATTCCACGGGATTGCCCCCGATGGGCGCGTCGTGCGGGAATCGTGGCAGGATATCCGCGTCGGCGCGCACCGGAACCGGCACCGCGGACGGGTCTTCCAGCCAAGTGTGGGCTTTTTCGAAGTATTCCGGCGGCTCCCATACGCCGTCGCGCCGACCGCCCGGATGGTCTTCGTCCGTTTTGACGCTCAGGTGGTCGCCTTGACTGGACGGGAAGGTGCCGTCGCGCATGCCGACCACGGCCACGGCGTCCCATTCCAGGCCTTTCGACTGGTGCACGGTCATGAGCACCACATCGACGGGGGTATCTGGTGCGGTGGCGTTGTCGTCGGACGCGTCACGCAGCGAATCCACCCACGAGATGAACGCGCGCAGGCTTGGCGTGCCCTGCGCGGCGATTTCCTGCAAGTAGGTGTCCACCAGAGACAGCATCGCGTCGAGTGACGAAGCGGCATGCGATGTGGCACGATTGCCGGCATCCGGATGCCGCATCCGTTCGGCGAGCAGCAGGTCGATGTCCAGTCCGAGCGCGGTGATGGCCGTGCGTACCACTTCCGGCAACGGATGGCCGGCCGTGCGCTGCACCTGTTGGATGACGCGACCGGCGTGGATGACGCTCGCGGCTCCCGTACGGCTCAATACGCCGTCGACGAGGTGCCGCAGATCGCCGCGCAGCAGCACGTCGATCAGGAAGACGGCGTTGGGCACTTGGTCGCGGTAGGCGCGCACGGTGGCGCGGATGTCGGCGTCGGACGGATTCGCATCCGCCTCCACGATGCCGGCCGACACGAGCGCGCGGTAGCGTTGCGCGGTGTTGAGCCGTTCGGCGATGCCGGCGAGCGCCTGCAGATCGTCGGCGGACAGGCCGAATCGTGGCGTGGCGAGCAGCCGCATGAGCGCGGCGCTGTCGGTGTGGTCGCATACGACGTGCAGCAGGGCGAGGATGTCTTTGATTTCGGGACGTTCCAGGAGTGCGGCCTGGCCGACGACGAGTGTGGTGAGGCCGGCTTGTTCCAGTGCGTCCTCGTAGGCTGGCATCTGCGTTTTGGAGCGGAACAGGAGCGCCACGTGCGGACGGTTGTCTTTGGCTCCGTCGGCGAGCTCGTTTTCGGTTGGCGTGTGCAGTGCGATCGCTTGTTTGGCGAAGCGTACGACGGCGTCGATTTCCTGGCCGAATGTGGCGTAGCCGAGCACGCCGAGCGTACCTTCGGGGGCATTGTCGATGTTGGCGAGCGGGGGCACGTCCACTTCGCGCATAAGCGAGCTGCCGCGACGTCTGGCGGGCAGGCGCAATGGTTTCGTCAGATTGTTGGCCGCTTCGAGCACCATGCGCGAGTTACGTCGGGTGACGGTCAGCGTGTAGGGCTTGTCGGTGGCGTCGTGGCCGAAGTCGTGTTGCAGCATGCGGAATGCGCCGGGGCTGGCTCCTCGCCATGCGTAGATCGATTGGAAGGGGTCGCCGACGGCGTTCACCGCGCTGCGATGGGTGGAATCGGCGTGGAACAGTGCGGTCAGGAGGGCCGCCTGCGTGGTGGAGGTGTCTTGGTATTCGTCGAGCAGCACGTGCGTGTAGCGTTTGCGGTAGGTGGCTCCGATGGAGGGGAATCGGGTGACGAGTTGGAATGCGGCGATGGTGAAGTCGCTGAATTCGGCCATGTTGAGGGCGCGTTTTTCGGCGTGGTAGTCGGCCACGAGGTCGAGTAGCAGGTCGCGTTTGCGGGCCGTGCCGGCCAATTGCGCGGTCTTGTAGACGCAGAGTTGGTGGCATTGGGCGCGGTATTCGCGCATGCGGGTTTCGAAGGCGGTGTCGGATTCCTTTTTCTTCTGTTTCGGAGCCTTGCCCACTTTCGGCTCGTCATCGGGAACGTCCTCGTCTTCAAGCGCTTTGGCCACTTGCGCCACGAACGCCTTATCCCATGCGCGCACGCGTTCCACGGCTTCGTCGAAGCTGGTGCAGTCGCTGCCGATCATGGCTCCTGCGATGGCGTTGGATAGGGTGAACACGTTGCCGGCGATGGTGGAGAATTTGCCGAGTTCGTCGCCGCCTTGGTCGAAGGCCATGAGCTGGTCCATGTGCTTGTCGAGCACGGTGTGGATGAGCTGCAGCGCTCCGGCTTCGCTCAATGGCTGCGTGTTTTGGTCGAAGCCGACGAGCAGGCCGTATTGGCGCACGATGGTTTGGAAGAACGCGTCATAGGTGGAGACTTCCGGTTTGAGGAAGGCGACGCGTGTACCGCGTCCGGCTTGGTTGCGTGTCACGGCAGCGGAGACGCGCGAAAGCAGTTCGGAGGCGGCTTTGCGCGTGAAGGTCAGGCCCAGAATCTTCTCGGGACTGATGCCCTGGTCGATGAGGGTGATGATGCGGCGGGTCATGGTGTAGGTTTTGCCGGAGCCGGCGCCCGCCACCACGACCACGTCCTCGTATGAGGGGGCTTGGATGACGGCGGCCTGTTCCAGACTGTCGGTGAATTTCGGCGTGACGGCCGGCACAGTGCCCATCGCATCGCCCTTTGCTGTGGCCCCGTTCGTTGACATGCTTCCGTTCATACCGTTACTCCCGTTCATGCCACGGTCCTTTCGAATACGGTGTTCTGCTCGCCTTGGCAGGCCGGGCAGACCCCACTGCCGTACGTTCTGCAGTATCCGACGTGTTCCACGGTCGGACGCGCGGTGATGCGGGTGGCCCGGCTCGCCGCGGCCGCATAGAAGACGCGGGAGATCATGGTCAGCGACCATACCGTCATCTTCGACCGCGATTCCAGAAGTTGCTTCCAATGTTCTTCGCTGACCTGCGCCGGCCGTTCGACGTCGTCGAGGCCGCTGGTGAAGACGCTGGCCATTTTGGGCACGTATTTGCGGGGTATGAAATCGCCCGCGTTGATGCTTCCGCCGGCGAACAGCGCCTGCTGGTGGTACGCTTCGTCGCCTTGCCCTTTGCGTGGCGCGGGTGCCGCGTATTCCATGACGTGGAACAGGGCGCTTTGGGTGATGTCCGGCATGGCTGCGATCGCCTGCGCGCCGCGTTTTCCGCCGTGTTCCGGGAATGCGAGGCCCAGCTGGTAGCAGACGAGCTGCAGGTCGCTGAACAGGGAGCGTCCGTTTGGCACTTTGCCGGTTTTGTAGTCGATCAGCCGTACCTGTTCGCGGCCGTCTGCGGTACGGCGGTGTTCAAGACGGTCGATTCTGCCCGACAGGCGTACGGTGAGCCGGTCGCTCATGCCGGTTTCCGGCCAGCCGTCGACGAGCGCGCCCATGATGGCGATGAGTTCGTCGCGGGAGATCGGAGCGTTGCCGTCGATGGCGTTGTAGGCGTCGAGGATGTCGTCGAAGTCGAATCGCGCGGCGAACTGCCGTTCCGCTTCGGCATGGTCCAATGTTCCCACGGTGATGTTTTCGGTGTTGTTCGACGGGTATCCCGTACGGTTCGACTTGACGAAATATGTGGCGATGTTGCGCAATGCGACCGACGCCTTCGCGTCCTTGCCGAGCGCCTTGTACCGTTCCTCGGGGTCGTCGATGGCGTTGAGGTCGCCACGTAGGGTCTTGTATCGGCTGATCATCCATTGGGCGATTTCGTCGATGTTGTCCTCGTCGCTTACCGCGGTGTGGTTTTGGGGCAGGTCGAGGCCGGCTTCGGTGGCCTGTTGCGCGACGGCGTGGATGAGCGAGCCGAAGCTGGTGGCCGCGCTGCCCATGCGTGGGCCGGCGAAACGGTTCTCCAGCATCCAGCACACCGGGCACGCCCACAAACTGTCCACGGCGGATGGAGAAAGGGTGACCACGTCGGATTGGCCGTCCGTTTTTTCGATGGATTCCGGTTGTTCGATAAGCTTCGCCTTGTCGGCATGCTCCGTTTTTCCGTCAGATTCCATCTTGCCGTCGATTCCCGTCATATCGTCGGCTCCCGCATGTTCCGTAAGGAACGCCCAATTGTCGGGATTCGCGGCGGCGATGCCATGCGATGCCAACAACGCCAAGGCTTGCGCGGCATCGCGCGCTTGGGGGGAATCGGCCGGCGCATGGGCCAGCACGCTTCGCGCGGCGGCGACCAGGCCACGCGGGTCGGCCTCCAGTCCCGCGTATTCGCCGGCCTCGCCGACCGCCGTGTACACGCGTGTTTCCGCATCGGCATCCCGGTCGCGGTCGAACCATTCCGGCAGGTAGCCGTAGAGGAAGTCGGACGGCACATGGTCTTCGTTGAGGACCGCGCTTACCGTCACGCGCTCATCGGCGCGGGTGAGCGCCACAAGGAGGCTTTTCTGTTCGGAGGCGAGCACCGCGGCGAGCTGCGCGTTTTCGCGGCCTGCGGAAGTGACGATGTCGTCGGACAGTCGTCCATGCAGCATGATGTCGGCGAGCTCCTCCCCGCCAAACAGGGTGTTGCGCGGTGAGAGGTTCGGCCATTGGCCTTGTTGGAACGCAGGCATGAATACTAGTTTCCAATGTTTTCCGGCAGCTCCGGCGGGCGTGGTGAGCGTCACGGCCTGATCGATCGGCGCGGTGTGCGCCAGGGAGTCGGCTTCGATGGCGAGCGCGCGGACCTGTTCGATGAACGCGTCGATGGTGTGCGCTGCCGTCACGCCGTTCGATTCGCCGCCGGACGCGTAGCTGAACAGGCGCATCGCGGTGTCGAGCCGGTCGTTGGCCGCGCGGCCTTCGGCGTTGTTGCGCAACGCCGTTTTCTGCCAGATTTCGGCTTTGCCGAACGCCTGCCATGCACAGTCGAGCATGTATTGCGGTTCGTGGGATGTCAGGCGTGCCTCCGACCGCAGGGTATCGTCGAGCGCTTTCCACAGGCGTGCGAAGGCTTGCGCTTGGGGGTCTTTGCGGCCCAGTACGGAGGCGATCGCGTCGAGCACGCGGTCGGTGTCGCCTTCCAATAGCAGGATGTACAGCGCGTTCATGCCGAAGGATGGTTCGTCCGCGTCCTCAGCGGCACGCTCTCCCGTCATCAGCCGGTCGTCGGTGTCGATTGCCGGCAGGCCCATGTCGGCAGCGTTTTCCGCGTCCGACGCCGATGCCGCCGCGCGTGCGGTGTGGAAGGCTTCGACGTAATCGTTCCAATCGTCGATCAGCTGTGGCAGCAGCGCGCGTCCGGACGTGTCGGACGTGGTCGGATCGGCTGTATCGTCATGCAAAACCGTGGCCAGCGAGCCGAGCGCGTTCATCGCCGATTCGACCACGCACAGCCGAGCCGGACGTTCGCCGGGGGTGGTGATCAGCGGCGAGTTCATGATTGATGCGACGCGTGAGCGCACGTATGCGCCGGCCGTGTCGAGGTTCATGGACGAGGTGGCGATGCCTTGCCGTTTCAGTTCGGCCAGTTCGATCATGGAGAACAGGCCCTGCACGAACGGTTCGTCCTTGAGGGGGCGGGTCACGCTCGAATAGCGTACGGGCACGCCGTCGGCGCGTAGCCGTTCACCGAACGTGCGCACGGTGGCGTTGTCGTGGGCGATCACGGCCATGTCGTTCCAGTCGCGGCCGTGTTCGAGATGTTCGGTTTTGATTTTCCACACCACGTCGTCGAGTTCTTCGACGGTGGAACGGTACATCGCGGCTTCAAGACTGCCGTCGTGCGTCTCCGGTATGGCGATGGCCGGCATTTTGCCGGGGCGGTTCGCCAGCGCGTCGTCGGTCGATTCCGTGCTGGCGATGGTCAGGCTCACGCGGCTCGTCACCGCAGCCAGGTCCGTGCCTTCGGCCATATGGGACGGTTCCAGCCGTACCAGTCGCGCGCCCAATCGCGATTGCGCCATGTTGAACAAATATTCAGGGTACGATCCGCGGAACGTCTGCACCGCCTCGTCGGGGTTGCCGACGAGCAACAGTCGCACGCCACGGTTGCGCAATGCGGTGAGAAAGTCGAAGCCGGCGAGTGTGGCGTCCTGGAAATCGTCGACGATGACGAGTTTCGGCAGGTCGGACGTTTCGGCTTCGTTCACGGCGGCCGCGGCGTCGATCATGAGCTGCGAGGCGTCGAGACGGTATTGGTCCGGATATGCCTCGTTGATGGCCTGGTTGTATTCGGCGCGCAGCGCGAAGGCGAGCCGCCATTGCACGCGCAGTCGTTCGCGTCGTTCGTCAAGCGTGCCGTGTTCGTCGGCAGCGCGGGAAATCAGCGCGTCTTCGAGTTCCGGTTTCGCGCCGATCTCGTTCATGCGGGCAAGCATGTCGCGCAGCTGGTTGGCGAAGGCGTCGGTGGCGTCGTCCACCACCATGCCCGACCAGTCGGCGACCACGAAGTAGGTGCGCAATAGCGCGCAGGTGGAGCATTCGTCGCCGTGCTCGGCATGTTCGGCATGCTTGGCGAGCACGCGGCGGATGACCACGTCCTGTTCGGCCCCGTTGAGCAGTTTCGGCAGGGGTTGTCCGGCATGCGATCGCACGGCGGTCATGATGCGGAACGCGACGGCTGGCAGGGTGGTGACGGGGCGTGCCTGCGAGATCGCGGACAGTTCGCGGATCACGGTGTCGCCGAGCCGGTCGGCCACCTGTCTGCCGGAGACCGTCATCACGGCGTACGCGTCGCCATGCCGCTTCATCGCGGCGACCAGCATGTCCAGCGCGAACCGGGTCTTGCCGCTGCGGGGTGCCCCCGCAACCAATGTCGCGCCATCGAGATCGTCCACATCCATCATGTCTCCCCAGCTTAGCCGAACGGTCCGGCCACGAATCGCATATCATCGTCCGAAGCCGTCCTGAAAACGTCATCGTGGACACCGCCATCTTTATATATGGACATCGATACCCTCTACAAAGTTTTTCGGACACCGCCACCAATAAGATTGACTAGCGGCGCAGCCCGGGAAGGTTCAACAGCGAACAGACGGCCTGCCCATGACGACGAGTACAGTCGAAGCATAGACGCAACGCACGGAACCGGGCAGGAACTACAAGAAAGAGGAAGCATGGAAGCCTCAAGGAGCATTCCCCCTCAGATTCCCGGCTACACACTGATCAAACGGCTGGGCTCCGGTTCCGAAGCCGACGTGTACCTGTACCAGCAGCTTTCCCCGGCCCGTCAGGTGGCCATCAAAATCAGCAAGAACACGCTCGACCCACGTGCCGCGGTCCGCTTCCGTTCCGAAGCGAATTTCATGGGGCAGATCTCCACACACCCCTACATTCTTTCCGTCTATGAGAACGGCGTGACCGTCAACGGGCGCGGCTACACCGTGTTCGAATACGCTCCGGGCGGCAATTACAAGACGTTCCTCGAGCATGGCCGTCTCACCGCCGACCAGATGCTCACCGTCGGTATCGATCTGGCGAGCGCGCTGTTCACCGCGCATCGCAAAGGCATCATCCATCGAGACATCAAGCCCAGCAATATTCTCATCAACGCGCACAATATGCCCATGCTCGCCGATTTCGGCATCGCCGGGTCCGTCTATGGGCGTCCGGGTGTCGGCTTCACCATCGCGTGGGCCGCGCCGGAGGTGCTTGCCCAAGGCGGTGGCGGCAATGAATCGTCCGATATCTATTCGCTTGGCGCCACGCTGTTCGCCATGCTGATCGGCCAATCGCCGTACGAGTATTTCTACGCCGATGTGCTGGGCGATTCCCAACGGCAGGTGCGGGCCGAACGGCTCAAGTCCGTCATTCTCAACAATCCGCTGCCCAAGCTCAACCGTCCCGACGTGCCGGCCGAAGTGGAACGGGTGTTGCGTAAGGCCTTGAGCCGTACGCCCGAGGATCGTTACTATTCCGCGTTGGAGTTCGCGCGCGACATGCAGCGCGTGCAACAGGCCTTGTATGGCCGTGCCGTGCAGACCACCGTCGAGGGTGTGCCGGATTATCCGCAGAACATGTACGCGCAGACTTCCGCATTCGACCACTCCGCCCCGGTTGCGAAACAGCATGCCCGGTGGGCGAAGCCGTTGGCCGTCACGGTTGCTGCGGCGGCCGCCGTGGTCGTGATGGCGTTGGCGTTCGTCACCGTCGTCATGCCGAATATGGATGCGTCCTCCGACAACAGCAAGGTGCAGGTGCAGAACCATGGCGCCCAGAACCATGCCGAGGACGATCCCGATTCGGCGATCACGTCGGGCAGTGTGCCGAGCGTGCAGGATCTTACGGGCGAATACACCGCCGACGGCAAAGTGCGGTTCACATGGGTCAATCCTTCGCCGAAGGATGGCGATTCGTACGCGTGGTCGCTGGTCGGCGATTCGGGAACCGACCCGAACGCGCAGGGCACCACCACGGAGTCGACGAGTATCGAAATCGATCCGGCCGACGGCGCGCAGACGTGCGTGCAGGTGAGTCTGGTTCGCGCGGACCGGCAGATGTCCGAGAATCCCATGATCGCGTGCGCGGCCAAGCCGTGAGTTTGCGACCGGATGCGGGTGACATGAACCGATACGAACCAATACAGCCCGGCATGCATGCGGGCAAACAGGTAGGCGCATGCGGTTGGATGCGCGGTCAAGCAAAGTTTGGGCACAATCAGGGAAGAGCCAGTCGATGAGCAAGCATAGGAACGCCGAGAACCAGTCGGCGCAATCGTACGAACGGCAGTTGCGATTCGGGTCGATGCTGCGCAAGCTGCTGCCTTCCGGCAGTCGCCGGTGGATCACGCCGATCGTCATGCTGCTGCTGTTGCTGGGCATCGTCGCCGGAGCCGTCATCGTCAGTTCGGTGACGCAACGTCACGTGCAGCTCGACGATGGCACCGTGTGGGTCACTTCGCTCAAGGACCGCAAGGCCGCCCGTTTCAACGTGCGCAACCGGGACGCCGACGCGGGCGTCGCCTCCACTGCGGCCCGGTTCGACGTGGCCCAGCATGATGGCTCCACCGTGATCTCCGAAGGTACGAAGGCCAGCAACATCGAGGCCTCCACCGTCAGCGAAAGCGGCAACACCACCATCAAATCGGATATGCGGACCGTCGTCGGAGGCAACACCGCGGCGTTCATCAACGTCAAGACGGGCAATGTGTGGGTCGGGTCCGCCGATGATGTGAAATCCATGAATCCGACCACCGATTCGCCGAAGATGAAGCTGGGGTCGGGTGGCCGTATCGCGGTGACGCATGACGGTGTCGTCTACGGCTACCGCACGTCCGACGGCGCGGTGCTCAGTGTCGACGGACCTCAGGGAACACCCGGCAAGGATGCGACGATCAAGGGCGCCACGAATGTCGAATCGTTCACCGTGGTCGGCAAGACGCCGGTCGTAGCCGGTGCCGGCAAGGTGTTCTGGCCGAAGGGCAGCGCGGATATCGGCCTGCAGGGTCAGGCGACGTTGCAGGCGCCGTCCACGGATGGCAGGCAGACTGGCTGGGTGGCGGTTTCCACGCCGCGGGGCATCGCCATGGTCGATTTGGGCAGCAAAAAGGTCACGCAGCTGCCGAATGCCGGCAAGGGCGATGCCGCGCAGCCGGTGTCCACCAATGGCTGCGTGTTCGCCGCGTGGGCGCAGAAGGCCAACAATTACATCAGGGTGTGCGCGGCGAACGACAAGGACGCACAGTTTTCCTCGTTGGAAGATGTCAATCCCACCTCGCAGCTCGTGTTCCGCACCAACCATCGTCTGGTGGTGCTCAACGACGTGGTCAACGGCAATGTGTGGAATCCGCAGGAGTCCACCAAGGTCATCAAAATCCAGTGGAACAAGGTGGAGACCAAGCAGTCGAAGCAACAGCAGCAGAACAACGACAGCGCCAACAACCAGCACAATTTCAGCAAGAACTGTTCGGCGCAGTCGGGGCAGATCAAGGCCGTGGACGATTCGTTCGGCGCGCGCGTGGGATCGCAGCAGATTCTCGACGTGTTGCGCAACGACGAGCAGACCGACTGTTCCGTGCTGCGCATCACGTCGGTGAGCGCTCCGGATGGCGCGAACATCACCGTCTCCCCCGTCTATGACGGCCGGTATCTGCAGCTCGACGCCTCCGGTGCCGCCGCGGGCAACGTGTCCTTCAGCTATGAGATTTCCGACGGGCGCGGGCAGACGTCCAGCGCCACCGTGTCGCTCACGCTGGCCGGCGGCGACGACCATGCGCCGCTGCAGAGCGACACTCCGCCGGAAATCGACGTGGAGCAGGGTGCTTCGTACACCGCGAACGCGTTGGGCAGCTTCTCCGACCCCGACGGCGATCCGCTGACCTTGGTGTCGGCATCGCCGCAGAACACCGATCAGGTGACGGTGTCCACGCGAGCCGACGGACAATTGGTCTTCAACGCCGGTTCGATGTCGTCCGGCAGGGCGGGCATCGAGGTCACGGTGTCCGACGGCCAGCAGACCGGCATCGGCATGATCTACTTCTCCGTGAAGCCGGCGAACACGCTGGGCGCGGTCATCGACCCCGTGGTCAAACAGACCACGCCCGACACCCGCACCACCATCGCGCTCAAACCGTACGTGCACGGCACGTCCGTCGAACCGGCCGAATTGACCGCGGTGGAGACGCCGTCCGGCGCGGCCACCACCATGAACGCCACCGACATGTCGATCACGTTCACCGCCTCCAATCCCGGCACCTACTATGTGCCGTACACCATCACGCAGGGTTCCATTCCGTCGACCGGTCTGGCTCGTGTGGAGGTGCAGGCGGTGGCCGGAGACGCCGCCAAGCCAATCGCGGCGAACGACGTGGCGCTGCTAGGTGCGGACAATACCGCGATCGTGGAGCCGCTTGCCAACGACGTCGACCCGATGGGCGGCGTGCTGTCGGTGACCAGCGTCACCGCGGACGCGCAAAGCGGCATCAAAACCGGTGTGGTGAGCAACAAGCGCGTCTATATCACCGCGCGTCAGGTGCCTACCGAGCCGGTGCGGATCTCCTACACCGTGGCCAACGCGGCCGGATCGTCGACCGGCGTCATCGTCCTGCAGCCGCCGGCGCTGACCACGTCGAATTCCGTGCCGAAGGCCGAGAACATCACCACACAGGTGCGCACCGAAGGCATCGTGTCCGTGGACGTGCTCGACCATGTCACGTATTCCGACGGCACCACGGTGAGCCTGCAGAACGATTTGCAGTATGACAAGAACACGTTCAAGGGTCTGGTGTTCGTGTCCGGCGACACCGTGCGCTATCAGGCCACCAGACAAACCGGCTCCTTCCCCGTCACCTACACGGTGAAGGACAATCTCGGCAACGCGGCCTCGGCCACCATCACCATCAACGTGCATCAGAAGGACGCGTCCAACAAGGCGGCTCCGACACCGTCCGACGTCGAGGCGCAGGTGGCGGCCGGTCAGAAGGTGCAGATTCCGATCACGCTCACCGGCATCGACGCTGACGGCGATGACGTGCAGCTGCTCGGCTTGGGCAACAAAGCGCCGAAACTGGGCCGTATCAGCGAGGTGGGCGCCACGTATCTGGTGTATGAGGCGTATGCCGATTCGTCCGGAACGGACACGTTCTCCTACGCCGTGGAGGATTGGACCGGTCAGAGGGCCACCGCGCAGGTGCGTGTGGGCGTGTTCAAATCCGGAGCCGATTCGGGTGTGTACGCGCGCGACGACGAGATCACGCTGCGTCCGAACACCGCGGCCACCGTGCCGGTGGCGCAGAACGACATTTCCGGGGACAATACTGATCTGACCGTGGCCAAGGACGTGGAATCGCAAGGCATCGACGGCATTCAGGTCGTTGACAACATGCTGTCGTTCACCACGCCGAAGCAGGCGGGCACGTATTACGTGGTCTACACCGTCAAGGACAAGGCCGGCCTGTCCGATTCGGCGACGTTGACGGTGAATGTCGACGAGAACGCCGCCATCGACCCGCCGACCGCGTACGATTACCGTGTTCCGGCCGCCGCCACGATCGACAAGAAATCCGTGGACGTGGACGTTTCGCAGTGGATCGCCAATCCGTCCGGCACCGCCGACGAGCTTCAGGTGGGCGTGGATCCTTCCGCGACCGACCATGCGCATGTCAAGGGCGGCAAGGATTCCACCATCATCACCGTTGATCTGACCGACGAGGCGCGCGCGGTGCCGTACACCGTCACGAACACGACGTACGGCATCACGTCCACCGCGTTCATCCAAGTGCCCGCATATGGCGTGTTTCCGCCGGTTCTACGTCCGAAGGCGCCGGCGTTGAAGGTCAATGCGCGTGAGACCATCACCATCAACATCGCCGACTACGTGCGTGTGGGCGCGGGCAAGACCGCGTATGTGGACGGCGCCGATTCGGTGAGCGCCACGAAGGCCGCGGACGGCGACCTGTACGTCAACGACCAGACGTTGAGGTTCACCGCGCCGAAGGATTACGCGGGTCCCGCGTCCATCACCTTCACCGCGGTGGACGGCAAGCGAGACAAGAACGACAAGGTGAAGATCGTCAATTCGGCGGTGCTCACGCTTCCGATCACGGTGATCGGACGTGAGGTTCCGCCGCCGACGTTCTCATCCTCCACCGTCGATGTGGTGGCCGGCGAGAAGGCCACTACCATCGATCTGACGGCGCTGACCCATTCGGCGTCGGGCCTGTACGAGGATGAGAAGCAGTACTCGTATTCCGGCGGCGTGAATTCCGGCAGTGTGGATGCCAGAGTGTCTCCCTCCGGCACGTTGACCGTGTCCGCGGACAAGACGGCCACGCCGGACACCACGGTGAGCGTGCCCGTCTCGATCAAATATGCGAAGGGTACGGTGAGCGCCGGTATGACCGTGCGCGTCACCGCGTCCAACAGGCCACTCGCCCGTGTCACCGAGAAGACCGTGAAAATCAAGGCCGGTTCCAGCGAGCAGGTGAATCTGCTGTCCGACGCGTACAATCCGTTCCCCGACACTCCGCTGACGGTGACCGGATGCACGTCCGACGGCGCGTCGAAGCTGACGGTGGATTGCCCATCCAACGGCGTGGTGTCCATCAGGGCGGCTTCCGACATCGGCGCGAACACCAACAAGGTGGTCGTCACCGTGCGCGACGCCACCAAAACAAAAGAACGTGAGGTGACCGGCACCATCAGCGTTTCGGTGATGGACAAACCTGATGCGCCGCTGCTTTCCGCGGTGTCCGGCGACCCGCAGGATGGCGCCGTGAATCTGAGCTGGACGGCCGGTTCGGCCAACGGCAGCCCGATCACCGAATACAAGGTGATGTGGGGCGGAGACGCGTCCGGCGAGCGCTCGTGCGGGCAGAAGACCTCCTGTCTCATCGACGGGTTGAAGAACGGCAAGACCTACTCGTTCAAGGTGCAGGCTAGGAACGAGGTCGGCTGGTCCAAGGATTCCAACGCCGTCGAGGGCACGCCAGACAAGCTGCCTGATGCGCCGACGGATGTGACGGCCAGTGTGAAGGGCAACACGGTGAGCGTCACGTGGAAGGCTCCGGACGGCAATTTCTCGTCGGTGGACAATTACGAGGTGACTTTGTCCGGCAGGAACGCGCCGTCCAAGCAGACGACAAATTCCACCGGAATCGATTTTGTTTTCGATAACAACGCGATTTCCGACGGCGACTCGTACACGGCGACGGTACGCGCCCACAACAAGGTGAATTGGAGCCAACCGTCCAAGGCGTCCGACGCGGTCAAGCCGTGGGGCAAGCCCGATGCGCCGAAGATCTCCGTGACGAACGACGACACCACGGGAACCGTCACCGTCGAATCCGTGGGCAACACCCGCAACGCGGGATGCAAGGCCGTCGAGATTTCCGGAGATGTCAGCGCAAGCATCGACGGATGTTCCGGATCCTACGATTTCAAGATTCCGGACCATGATCTCAACACCAGGGAATACACCATCAAGGCGGCGGTGGTCGGCAAGGAGAAAACGACCAGCGACGATTCGACCGTGCGTTTCACACCGAAATACGCGGTGAAGGCGCCCGAATCGGTCAGCGTCAAGGGGCATGACGACGTGTGCGTAGTCAATTGGAAGGAGAACGGCCACGCCGACGGGTTCACGGTGAGCGCGGACGGACTCGGCTCCTACCATGCCGGTGCTTCCGAACGATCGCACGATTTCCCACTCAAGGAATGGCAGTCCTGTTCCTCGGGCTCCGTCACGCAGCATTTCAATGGCGCGGCAAGCACCTCCAAGTCCGGCAGGGCCGATCCGGCATACGTCCGCAAGGTGAAGGCCGCCGTCAAGGCGCCGATGCTGACGTGGGACGCCAATGATCCGAACATCATCAAGGTCAGCGGCGGATCGGTGAACATGTACGGCCAGCCCGGCAAAACCGTGATCACCTTCACCGCGGACGGCAAATCCTATGACGTCGCCTGGGCATTGGGCTCCGACAAACTGAACGTCAAGGACGTGCTGCCGACCGGAGCCGATTACGCGTGGAAGGCGAAGGTGGTGGGCACCGACACCGCGCTCAACAACGAGGACAATGGCGGCACACTGCTGGACCATGACAGGTACAAGACTCCCACGCCGAAACCCGAACCGTCGGAACCTTCAGAACCATCAAAACCGTCGGAGCCATCGGATTCTGACGCGTCCACGGAAGGCGAAGCGGCCACGCGGAATGACCGGCCTGTGGCATCCTCCGTCGCCCTGTCCACCGTCGACGGCGCATCCAAGCCTTGGATCCGCGGCCTGGCCTACTACGCCAGATGGTGAAACGGACGATCACAGCAATCGCAAACACAACGAACCATCCACACGAGCAACACAACAAGCAAGGAGCAACCCATGAGCAACGATTTCGATGACGCCACCCAGCTGGATTCCATCGGCCATAATCCAAACGTTCCCAGCCAACCCGGCCAGCAGCAGCCGGCGTTCCACACGCCGAATCTGCCGGAGCAGCCGCAAGCCGATGAGGATCCGGAGGGCACGCTGCTGAGCGCGCACGGCACCACCCAACCGGCGTTGCCGCAACAGTCCGCCCCGGCAACGCCGAACCAGCCGCGGTTCCGTCAGCCGATGCCGCAGAACCTTCGCCAACCGGCCGCCAATCCGGCAGTCGCAATGCCCGCGCAGCAGCCCGTCCAGCCAACCCAACCCGTCCAGCCCAGCCAGCCTGTACAGCCCAGCCAGCCTGTACAGCCCGTCAAACAATCCCAGCCGGTCGTCGACACGTCCATGATGACCGCACCCAGCAAAGACATCACCGAATTCCATGAGAAGTTCGCCAAGCTCGTAGACAACGTCTCCCAGGTCGTGGTCGGCAAGGAAGCACCCATCCGCCAATGCGCCACAGCCATGGTGGTCGGCGGGCACATCCTGCTCGAAGACAACCCGGGAACCGGCAAAACCCAGCTGGCCCGAGGCCTCGCCAACTCCATCGCCATATCCTTCAAGCGTATCCAGTTCACCCCGGATCTGCTCCCGTCCGACGTGGTCGGCGTCACCTTCTACGACCAGAAGAAGGGCGAATTCGAATACCGCGAAGGACCGATTTTCGCGTCCATCGTGCTCGCAGACGAGATCAACCGCGCCTCGCCGAAGACTCAGTCCGCACTGCTCGAGGTCATGGAGGAGCAGAAGGTCACCGTCGACGGCGTCACCCATGAAGTGCCGCAGCCGTTCATGGTCATCGCCACCCAGAACCCGATCGAACAGCTCGGCACCTACAAGCTGCCGGAAGCGCAGATGGACCGTTTCCTCATCAAAACCACCATCGGCTATCCAAGCCACGACGTGAGCGTCAACATCCTGAAACAGGTCAACGTCACCGACCGCGCCGCCACCGTGCATCCGGTGCTCACCAGCGAAGACGTGCTGCGCATGCGCAACATCAGCGAAACCGTGCATCTCGACGACGCGATCCTCGAATACATCGTGCGACTGGTGGAAGCCACCCGCCACAACGAACGCATCCAAGTCGGCTCCTCCATGCGAGGCGCGCTCGCCTTGACCCGCTGCGCGCGCGTATGGGCCGCCTCCGACAACCGCGGCTACGTAGTGCCCGACGACGTCAAAAACCTCGCCGTACCCGTGCTCGCGCACCGCATCACCCTCACCGCCGAAGCCACCTTCGCCGGAAACACCCCCGAACAGATGATCGGCCAGATCCTCGAAGACGTGCCGGCCCCGACCCTGGGCGCCAACGCCTGAAACACAATCCGCCCCCGGCATACGCACCACACAATCCGAAAGGTCAAGGAATGCGGCATTCGCACACAGTGCAGCGCAGACGGACCATCCAACGATCCCTACGCCGCCTCAAACATCGCATCAAGCGACTGGCCACCTCATACGTGTCGCCGCTTGGCTGGGCGGTGGCGGCGCTCGCCGTCGCCTCGCTGGTGGCGTTCGTCCTGCTGGGGTGGCATGAGCTGCTGGCCATGGCGGTGGTGTTCGCGGTCATGCTGGCCGCGGCGGTCATGCTTTCCCTTGGCAACACCTCGTTCCAAGCCACCATCGACGTGTCCAGCAGACGCGTCACGGTGTCAGACACGGTGAAAGTCGACGTCTGCGTGGACAATCCGGGCCGCACCCCCACCACGTCGGCGCGCGGCGACCTGCCCATCGGAGACAACCACGAACGGTTCGCCATTCCCATGCTCGCCGCAGGCCAGTCACGCCAGACGACTGTGGAATTCACCGCCGTCAGCCGCGCGGTGCTGCCCATCGGCCCGCTATCCATCCGCAAAGGCGACCCGTTCGGTCTGATCCGCCACGAAAAGAAACTCGTGGACCAGATCAACGTGTTCATTCATCCGCAGACCGTGCTGCTCAGCACCCTGAACGCCGGCATTCCACGCGATTTGGAAGGTCAGCCAAGCGGCGAAATCGTCGACGACGACCTCGACTTCTACGGCCTGCGCGAATACGAGCCCGGCGATGACGTACGCAACGTGCATTGGCTCAGCTCCGCGAAAACCGGATCGCTTATGATCCGCCAATACGAAGCCACCCGCCGTACCGACACCGCTCTGACCATCAGCGTGAACCCGGATGATTACATCGATTCCCAGGAATTCGAACTGGCCGTATCCGTCCACGCCTCCATCGGCGTGCAATGCCTGCAGCAGAACCGGCCAGTCACCGCGCATGCCGGTTCCACGCACGCCATTCCGCGCAACGCCACGGAATTTCTCGATGGCTGCAGCGGCATCGACCCTGACATCGACGACAATCCCAACCTCGCGCAAACCACTCTCGAACATGCCCCCGACGCATCCTTCTACTTCTTCACCGTCGGCAGGCTCAAAACCATCGACGACATCAAACACATGGTCCTCGCACTCCCCCGCTCCGCAACCTGCGTGGTGCTTCAAGCCGCAACCGGCCAACCGCGCGCCATCAAACGCTACTCCGACTTCACCTTGGCAACCGTGGGAGACCTCAACGACCTCCCCATGATCATGGGGGTGCTGGCATGAGCACCACATTCACCAACACCGGCAATTTCACCGGCAACCTCACCGGCACAGGCACCAACTCCGCCAACACCAACACTGGCATGGCGACCGGCACAGGCACCGGCTCATGGGCGAACTCCACCCACTCCGTCATCTGGATGTCCCGCAGCGGCAAGTCCCCAGCCATGCCCAACACCAACCAGCCACACGCCGCGCAATACGCAAGCCTCACGGTCGCCGCCCTGCTGACCATCGCCGCAGCCAGCAACCTCATCGACGTATACGGCTCCGCCCTGTCTTGGACGAGCGCCGCAATCCCCGCCACCATCATCGGCTCGCTCGTGGCGCTTGCCGGTCTCGTTCCCGCGTTGCGCCTGTGGTGGCAGATGCTGTTCATGGCGTGTGCGCAGCTGGTGGTCGGCCCGGTCATCTTCCTGAATGGCACCACCATCGCCCATGTCATTCCCACATTGCGCACGTTGACGCAGGGGTGGATGCGGATGCTCGGCTCGTTCAAATACCTGCTGGCCATCGACCCGCCGACCGGCACCGGCGACGGCTCGCTGCTCGCCGTGTGGACGATCTGCCTGTGGGCCGCGCTGCTGGCCGGTATCTTCGCGGTTGCGGAGGATGGCCGGCTTACGATGGTCGCGGTCGTTCCCGTCGTGGCGAATCTTGCGATCTGCGCGCTGCTTGGCACGTCGAGCGGCTTCTACCGTATGGCGATCGGCACGATTATGGCGGTCGTGCTGGTGGTTTGGGTCAGCGCGCGTTGGAAACTGTTGGAATTGGGCCGTTGGCTCAGTTCCGTAGTCATCGTGCTGCTGGCTTCGGCTGTGGCGATCGGCGGATGCTTGGTGGTCGGGCAAAACCGCACCATTCTGCGCGACCATTATGATCCGCCGCTGAGCCCGTACGATTACACCAGCCCGTTGAGCGGCATGCGTTCGTATATCAAGAACCATAAGGACGATGTGCTGCTGACCGTCGACGATCTGCCGGCCGGTTCCACGGTGCGTTTGGCGGTTATGGACCGTTTCGACGGCAATGTGTGGAACCTGTCCGATTCCACCATGGCTTCGGATTCCTCCAACTACCATCGTGTGGGCGATTCCATCACAAACAACGCCACCGGCAAGCGGTTCACCGCGAAATTCACGGTCGATGACGGTTTGAGCGACTATTGGCTGCCGATGGCCGGCGCGGCTTCCAGCGTGAAGTTCGCCACATCGTCGGACGCCGATTCGTTCTACTACAACACCGACACCATGTCGGCGATCTACCCTTCGCGCACCTCTCCGGGATTGTCCTATACGGAAACCGGCGTCATTCCACGGACGCCGACGGATAAGGAGATCGCCAAGGCGAATGCTTCCTCCATCAGCCAGCCCAAGGCGGAGGATGTGCCCGATTGCGTGGATAAGCTGGCCACCGCGATTGCGGGCGGCCAGTCCAAGGGCGGCGAGGCCGCGCAGTCTCTTGCCGACAAGCTCAGGGAATCCGGCTGGTTCTCCCATGGTTTGAATGGCGATTACCCATCCAGAGCCGGTCACGGCAACTATCGTATCGACCAGCTGCTCGCCGGCAGTGCGATGGTTGGAGACAGCGAGCAATACGCTTCCGCGATGGCGCTTATGGCCCGCAGTCTCGGCTTGCCGAGCCGCGTGGTGCTGGGCTTCCTGCCGAAGAACGACGAGGGCGAGATCAGTGACAGCCGCACCGAGAAGCATGGCAAAACCACCACCACGAAATTCACCGGCAACGATGTGACCGCTTGGGTGGAGATCAAGCTGGACGGTTACGGATGGGTGGCGTTCTACCCGACACCGAAGGAAACGAAGGTTCCCGACGAGAACCAGAATCTCACTCCGCCCAATCCGCAGACCTTGGTGCGTCAGCCTCCGGTGCCGCTTACCGATCCGCTGCGTGACGACAACCAAGCCAAGGGCAAAACATCGCTTGGCGGCAGCATGGCCGACGAGACGCCGACGAGCCTGTTCTGGCAGCGTTTCGGCAGAATCGTCAGAAAAGTCGCCATCTACGGCAGCCCTCTGTGGACGGTGCTCATCGTCTGCGGCCTGCTGCTCGCCATCAAGTCGATCGCCCTGGCTCGGGCGCGCAGGCATGGCAGCGCATCGCAACGCGTCGCTGCCGGATGGCAGGCGGTCGCGGCGCTTGCCCGGCAAAGCGGCCTTGACGTCCAAGGCACCAGAAACGAGCAGGCGCAGGCCATCGCCGAACAGATGGGCTTCGAAGCCGATACACTGCTCGCGCTGGGCAGGGAGGCTGATTACGCGGCCTTCTCCGGAGGCGATGTCACGCAGGAGCATGCGGAACGCTACTGGCATGACATCGCCGAAGAACGAAAGTTCATGCTCGGCTCGCTGCCGACGTTCCGCAGGTGGCGGGCGAAACTATCGCTTGCGGACATGTTCCACTTCCGGAAAATCCGCTTGCGGAAAATCGGTGTGAAAGGGCGGGACTCATGAACGTCAAACATATTGAGGTCGGTCTGAACAGCAATATCGGCTTGCGTAGGAAAGACAACCAGGACAGCGCCTGCGCAAGCCACGGCGTGTATGTGGTGTGCGACGGCATGGGTGGCGGCAAGGGCGGCAAGCAGGCCAGTTCCGATGTTGCGGAACGGTTCGCGCGTTTGGCCGAACTGCCGACGCGCGATCTTGACGCGATTGACGAAACGCTGATCCTTGCCCAGCAGGAGGTGCTCCGTCTGGGTGAGCAGCTCGGCGGCGTTGCGGGCACTACCATCAGCGGCGTGCTGCTGCCGACGCGTGTCGGCGATGACGTGATATGTTCCGACGAACGGTGTTACATCGTCAATGTGGGCGATTCCCGCACGTACCATATGCGCGCCGACGGCAATGGCGCGTGGCTGGCGGATTCGCTGACGTGCATCACCCGCGACCATTCGGAACGGCAGAACGCCATCGATTCGGGGCAGATGCTGCCCGATGAGGCGAGCCGTTGCATTCCGCGCAACATCATCACGCAATGTGTCGGCGCGCCTGCCGGCATCCAGCCTGACTGGTACGCCGCGCGTGCGGACGGACGGTTCATCATCTGTTCCGATGGGCTGCATGCGCAGATCGGCCGTGAGCAGCTTGCCGAGATCGCGGCGGCGTACGCCGACCCGCAGATGGCCGCGGACATGCTGGTACGCGCCGCGCTGAACGCCGGCGGCCGCGACAACATCACCGTCATCGTGGTGGATATGCGTTCCGATATGCCGTGCGACGAGGATTGGAACGTCAGCAAGATCGGCGATGACGAGGATATCGACGATGCGCTGGACGGTACGTTGCAAACGTTACGAGTCATTCAATAAGATGGTTACAGACCACGAGACAAGGAGATCATGATGGTCGATTTCGATGCCGCGGTGGCGGCCGTGCAGGATCCGAACGCCGATCCCGTGTTCCTGGCGAAAATCGCGTACGAGAATCCGGAATTCGGTGCGAATGTCGTTGCCAATCCGCGAGCGTACCCGGGTCTGAAGCGTTGGGTCGCCGAATTCGGCGATGAGCGCGCCCGCCAGCAGCTGGTGGCGATGGGCTGGCCGGTTCCGCAAAATGGCGTGCAGCCGCAGCCGATTGCCGAACCGACGGCCCAGCCAATGGCCGAACCGGTTGCCGAACAGGTCCAGCCGGAACAGCAGTATCAGCCGGCAGTGGCGGAACAGTTCCAGCAGAAGCAGCAGTATCAGCCGGAACAGCCGGTGAACCAGCAATACGGTCAGGACGCTGCCTATGCGGCGTCTAACGAGGCTTCGACCGAGTATGTCGACCCATACATGAATCCCGCCGATTTGTCCGAAGTGGCCGATTATTCATCGAGCCAGCCGCAGAACGAACCGGAACAGCAGTATGCCGAACAGCAGTATGCCGAACAGCAGTATGCCGCGGCCCAGGAATCGCCGGCAGACGCGGGGTTCACCGCGGAACTGGCCATGACCACCACCGATCAGATGTTGATGGCCCGTATCGCCAGCGAAGCGCCGGAGCTTCGTCCGTGTCTTGCGCGCAATCCGTACATCTATCCGGAATTGCTTGCCTGGCTTGGCCAGTTGAACGATTCGGCCATCAACGCGGCCATTCGTCTGCGCCAGCAGTGAGCTAACGCCGATTATCAGACCATTTGAAACATAAGGGGTTGTCGCGGGAATCTCCGTGACAACCCCTTATCGTCTTACCGCTAACCGTCCGCGCCGACGCTGTCAACACAAATCGTCAACGCAGTCCGTCAGCGTAATCGTGTCTTCACTGACAAACGCCCTCACTGTTTGCGGAATTGGAAGAACTGGTCGCCGATACGCACCGTGCATGGCGCCTCCAGCTGCATCGGCTTGTGTTCCACTTTGGTTTCGACATCGTCTTGGATGATGTACGTGCCGTTGAGCGAACCGTAATCCTCTATCCACAGCGTGCCATCCTGGTCGAAGCTGATCGCCGCATGGTTGCGTGAGATTGTGCGCGTCGGATCCTCCAGCTTGACCGATTTGGCGCCGGCGGGCACTTCGGCCGAAGGCTTGCGGCCAAGGAGCACGCCCATATCCACGATCACCTGCTGTCCGGTCTGCTCGTTGTCCAGCACGTACGTGTGCTTCGGCTGCTTCATGGTGAAGGCTTCGGAAAGCACGGTGCCGTCCCAGTCGATATCGTCCTCGTCCGAAACGGCAGCGTCGCCCTTCGCAACGGAAACATCCTGCATATCGTGGTCGTCCGATTCGTTCTGTGCGGCGAGCCGTTCGCGTGTTTCCAAGGAATCGGCGGCATTGTCGACGGGTTCGGCTGTGGGTTGCGCCATCACCGTGACGTCATCGTCATACCACCCTGGTTCGGGCGGCGGCGGGTAAGGTAGAAAACTCATATTCCCATTGTAGGAAGGTGACGTCCATGCCGTCTGACGATACTCATTCTGCAATACGATGCTCGCATATTCCGTCTCAAAATATTATGCTGTAACTCGTCAAAAGAGACGGACACGTCGATGTTTCCCTCCGTGTTCACGGATTCGACATTCAAAAAGGAAAAAGGATAAGAAGAACTTTTCTCATGGCGAACACTCCTCCGTATGGTCAACCGCAGAATGGGCAACCGCAGTATAACCAGCCTCCGCAGCCGCAGGCGCCAAACTACAGTCAGCCACAGCCGGGCGGGCCTCAATACGGACAGCCGCAACCCATGCCATACGGCCAGCCGCAGCAATACGGACAACCGCAACCTTATGGACAGCCTCAGCCGCCGATGCCGCAGTATGGTCAGCCGCGGCCGATGCCGTACGGTCAGCCCGCCATGCCCCAGCCCACCGCGTCTCAACCGGCGGTTCCACAGCCTGCGATGCCACAATATGCCCAATCGCAACAATACGGTCAGCCGCAACCGCCAATGCCCGGCAACTTTCCTTCCCAGCAAGCCGGCGCCGCGGCCAAAAATAAGCCGCCGGTCGCCATTATCATCGGCGCGGTGGCCGCAGTCGTCGTCATCGCGCTGGCAGCGGTGTTCTTCCTTACGAATCGCGTCAGCCGTTCCGATTACGAGGAAGCGCTGGTCCAAACGCAGGCGTTGGAAAGCAGCTATACAGCCATCAATGAGGAATTCAGCTCGGCGGCGAGCGCAACGGACAACGATTCATCCTCCGCTTATGACGAGGGCAAGAAGAAGTTGAAGACCTTCAAGCAGGACAGCGACAAGCTGGCTGCCATGAAGGCCGTGAAGAAAGACAAGGACGTCAAGGAGAAGTACGAGACGTTCGAGCAGGACCGTGCGAAATACGAGAGGTACATGAACGATCTGGCCCAGACCATGCCCGCGCTCATGAAGATGACGCACACCTGCACGAAGCTGCCGAAATTCGACTCCGCCGACATGTCTTCGTACTATCGCGATCTTTCCAAGGCGCTCGAAAGCTGTGCCGCCGACGCCGGCGATCTGGCCAAGGTTCCCATCAAGTCCTATGCCGAGTATGGCGCGGATATGCAGGAAAGCGTCAGCAAGAAGAAGGACATTGTGGATCAGATGGCCGATCTGAATCTCAACGATATCGAGTATGGGTCCGCCGATTACGAAAAGCTTCAGGATCTTCATGCGAAGATGTCCGACATCGATTCGCCGACCCTGGATCAGTCCGATTTGCAAAAGGCCGCGAAGGAGGCCGATCTCAGCGGTTCGTTGAAGGATCTGGAAACCACGCTTTCGGAGAAGATCAAGTAACGTCAAAAGACGACTGCGAAACCCTCCCCCGCGATTAATCCACAACCTCGCAATCCCACGACATATAGATATAGCGAAAGGCGGAACC
>OLNL01000511.1_pt1 | contig 42117 bp, 35 predicted proteins | sample 1672181 | NCBI WGS metagenome assembly OLNL01 (sample SAMEA3136656, study PRJEB25190) | human gut metagenome | biome: human gut; feature: human-associated habitat; material: faeces | place: Austria | collected 2013
CGCGATCTTCCTGTACGGGCAGCGCGCCAACGGCGTGGTGTTCGACAACTGGTTCGCGCAGCATATCAGGCGGCTTTCGATGACGACTTCATGCGCCTGCATTTCCCGAACATGCGCGTGTGAGAGCCACCGCGGGTCGAGCGGCACCATATATCGGCCGCAGGCTCGTTCGGTGGTGATGGCTTATGGGCGTCACGCCAGGCTGGCGCCCAGTTGACGGATGCCTTCGAGTTGGGCCGCGGCGGCCTTACGCTTGTCGGACGAATCGTCGCCCATGGACAGGTTGTCGACGTACACCAGCTCGACGTCCTTCACCCCGCAGTACTTGGCGAAGGTCTGCCGGCAGATCTGATTGTCCAATGACTCGCCGATGCCATCGGACTCATACCATTGCCGCGAGCCGCCGGTCAGCATGATGACCCGCACCGTCTTGTCCGCGAGCGCGCCGGGGGTGCCGTCCGGATGATAGGCGAACCCGCGGCAGATCACGCGGTCGAACAGTCCCTTGACCATCGCCGGCATCGTATACCAGTAGATCGGGAACACCAGGGCGATTACATCCGCCTGAGCGAGCCGGCGCTGGATAGGCACGACGTCCTCGGGCATCGGGGCATGGCCGAGATAATGGGCCCGGTCGGCCGCAGAATACACGGGATTGAATCCTTCATCGTACAGGTCCAGCACGTCCGCCGACGCGCCGCGCTCGACGGCGCCCGCCGCGAATGCCGCACCCACGGCATCCGTCATGCTGTCCTTTTCGGGGTTGCTGGTGATGACAAGTATGTTGTTGCTCATGATTCCATTGTCCCGGAAAGCTGGACCGACGACGCGGCGAGCGACGTCAAATCAAGTCGTACGGCATCTGTCTGCGGACCAGCCAGAACACGCCCATGACCAATATCACCGTGCCCGCCCACGGCACGCGCCCGCAGAACACCACGCAGCATATCGCGGCGAACCGCGCCGCATAGAACGCCACGCGGCGAGCGCCGCTCCTCGGCGTGGTCTCGCAGGTCATATGCGTGTAGCTGCCGCCGAGAGTGCGGCCTTGTCTGAACCACGGAATCACCCATTCGAACAGCACCAGCATAACCAGCATCGCGATGTCCCCGAACCCGAGCGGGCCGAGCAGCCGCATCCGCTGCACGTCGGCGCCAGGACGGCCCGAAATCATCGTGACCAGCACCATCGCGGCGACGCCCACAGGGGTCGCGCACACCACGACCAGTCCCATGTCGATGAGGAATGCCACGAAACGACGCACGAACCCCGGCCGGGTGACCGTCTGCATATCCGTGCGCCGCGGCGGGAACAGCCGGTCGAACAGCATGGCGCAACCGTATCCGATCACGGCGCCCGACGTGTTCCATATCAGATCGTCCACGTCAAACAGACGATACGAGCAGGGAAACACACCCATCACCCCCGTCAGCTGCATCGTCTCGACAAGCAGCGACGCGAGAAAGCCGACCGGCAGGGCGACCGCGAATTTCCAGCGGAACACCCGTTTCATGATGAAGCCGAGAGGGACGAAGAACACCACGTTCATCACGATCTGCAGGATCGCCGTCAGCCCGTCGGCGCGGATATCACCGATGAACTGCAGCGGATTGAGCTGCGGATGCAGATGGTGGGTGGCGCAGTACGCTGCGGGATCGTCCGGCATCGGATACAGCGTGAAGCACAGCAGGCCGATCAGATACAGCACCGTCGCGTACGCCGACAGCGCCGCACCGAAGCCGAGCCGGTTGTCCCGGTGGTACAGCATGGCCAGCACGGGCACGGTCACGATGAACGACACCAGCGGCCATAACGCCACCGACATCATGAACGGCGCCGAAAAGCTCTCGAAGAATCCCATATCGTCTGCTCCTCCCCTGTTGGTTTCACTGTAGCCGAGTCGCAGGCCGCCGGGCCATCCGCCATGAGACCGATATGGACGACGAGCGCTTCGGCCACGACGGGCGGCATTCATCCTCAGGAAGGAGAAGAGAACCGCAGAAAAGGGAAGCACGGGAAACGCGGCGAGGGCCGGGCGGGGCCCGGGCGGGTGTCCTCCTCGGCCCCGGCGCCCCATATTGTGGCGACCGGTCACCCGAACACACGGCGACGGACTACAGTGGGGAGCAGCTACATAGGCAGGAGGCGCAATGGACATTCTTTTCGTGACCAGCGATCCGGCGTTGGCTTCCGCGGTGAAAGGCACGCTGGAATCCGCCCGGCACACGGTGTCTGCCGCGTCGGATGTCGATTCGCTCGCCGGCGCATGGCCGCACGGCACACCAATGGATCTGGTCATCATCGACGACCTGTCCGCGCATGATCTGTTGGATGAGACCAGACGGAGCCTGTCCCGGCTCATGGACGGCAAAGCCGGCGACGGCACCGGCACGGCCGTGCGGCCGCGAACGCTGCTGCTTTCCACTCCCCCGCGCACGCCGAAGGCGAACCCGGACGACACGCCGCAGGTCAGACGGCAGACCCCGTTGCCGACGATCCGCAAAACAGGCCGGGACAAGGCCGACGGGCAGGCCGCCCGGCCAGCCGCGCCCCCATCGTCTCTGGACGGCGCTTCCAGCGTCCCGCCCATTCACGCGGATGAAACGATCGTCAAGCCGTTCTCGGACGCCGAACTGCTGTCTTACGTGCACGCGCTGGAATCCGGCGGAGCCGCGGACGAGACCACGCTCATCCACGGCGACCTCATGCTCGACACGCGCAATCGGCAGGCGTTCTATCGCAGCGGCAAGCAGCCGCTGGCGCTGTCTGCGCGCGAATACACGACACTGGAGACGCTGATCCGGGCGAACGGCGAATTCCTCAGCTTCGACGAGCTGCTGGAGAAGGTCTGCGGCACGGGCATCTTCGAGCAGCGTGACATCATGGACGGCACGCTCTACTCATTGACGCGCAAGATGCGGCGCATGGGATTCTTCATCACGCAGCGGGGGCATCGTTACCGTATCCGCTGACATCAAGCCGTCGCCGGCCCTCCGTCGCCGTTCCGCTGCCGGCCGCAGCCGACAGCGTTGCACGAAAGCCGGTATCGAAAGACGAGAAAAGGCGCGGTTCGGGCATGCATCGCCCGAGCCGCGCCTTTCTGGTCACATGCCGGTCATCGGTTCTCGCCGACGACCGGCACCTGTCGACGGTCAGTCCTTGTCGATGGTCTTGCCTGCGGTGGCGCCGGAGGACAGGTCCTGGATCTCGGTGATCTCAAGCACCGGGATGGCGGCGGGCTTCTTGGTGCCCTTCTCCTCGGCGACCTTGACCTGGGCGTCATAGATGTCGTCGTCGGTGTGCAGGGTCACGGTGCCGCGGAAGCGGTAGCCCTTCTTCTCGGCCAGGTTGGCGACGGCGACGACCAGCGGGCTGCCGTCCTGCAGGTTGCGGTAGTGCTGGCCGGCGGTGCGCTCGTGGTAGGCGAGGTGGTTGTCGTCGAGCACGAACATCGACATCTTCGGGCCGAGATCGAGGTTGCCGTCCTTGTCGACGGTGGTGATCCACGCGAGGTTGTTTTCGATGAACGTCTTCATGTCGGCGGTGAGCGTTGCCATAGTGCACGATCCTTTCGTTTGGTGATGGTCACACTGGTTATTCCACATATCAGCCTACTTCAAACGCCTGTGGCCTCATAGCGAAATCAGCCGACTGTGAATAATCTCACCTGCGCCGCGCGGCGTCTCAGCCCTTCCACGCGCGCAACACGGATTTCGGCACGCGAGACGCGTCCCAGCGGTAGTGGCCGGTGACGCCCATGCGGCGCGAGAACGCAAGATAATCGTTCTCACGCCGCCGCTGATTCATATTGTGCAGCACGTAGGAGAACCCGTCAGCGTCCCGCTTGTCGGAGATCACGCCGATATGCTTGACACGGTCGAACACGACGATGTCGCCCTGCTGCCATTGCGCATGATCGTTGACATCGTTGGTGAGGGTGATCCCGTATTTGCCGAAGAACACGTCGAGCACCCCGGTACGGCGAAAGTCGATGTTGGGGTCGGGTTTGGCGGCCACCGACGCATAGGACGCGCGGTCCGCGGCGATGTCCGCATCGACCATGGACTTGAGGTCGTATCCCGCGTTCCGGAAGGCGCGCCACACCACATCGACGCAGGCGCCGCGGTCGGCGGGCGGGTATCCGCCCTGGTAGTAGCCGTCGTCGTATGCCGGGTGCGCCAGCGCATCCTTGCGGGCCCCACGCATGATGTCCGTATAGTCGTCCACACCGTTGCCGTTGAAATCCACCGGGCTGGTCAACACGGGATACCTGCGCCGCGACACGTCGGGCGGCATCACCGTCGTGTCGGGCTCTCGCGTGTGCGAGTACATGGACGAGGCCTTCACGCCGAACGCCTTCACCCCGCTGATGATGCCGTCGCGGCGCGACCATAGCCATGAACCCGCCAAAACGGCGGACACGATCAGGAGCGCCACCATCGCGGCGGCCACCGCGCGGCCAACCGCGCGACTGGCCTTGCGGCCATCATCGCGACCGTCCTCTCGGCCTTCCTCGCGGCCGTTTCCGCCGCTTCCGCCCGCGGCATTCCCGTTCGAAACACGATATCGCCGAATCATAATCGTTCCGCCCTCCATAGTCGTGCGTCCCGCATATCCCGCGCCCGGCGTCGCGGGCGGATGGCCGCGCGCGGCCCCCGGCCCGGGAATCCGGGCAAACGACGGACGACACGATGCACGCAGGCCCGCGCCGTGGCTAGGATATTGGATGGAATATGTTGGGTGAAGCCACCGTCCTCATCGCGACCCGTCATCGTCTTCATTATGGACGGCATCGAGCGGCAGCGCAAGCCTGTATAAGGAGAGTATGTATGAACATCGTCGAGGCAATGGAGCGGCGCCACGCGGTCCGCGATTTCAACGACCGGCCCATCGATGACGATACGCTTCGCGCGCTGAATGAGGCCGTGGACGCGGCGAACGCCGACGGCGGGCTCGACGTCCAGCTGGTGCAGGACGACACGGATGCGTTCGGGGGATGCCCGACCCATTATGGTCGCTTCAAGAACGTCCACTATTGCATCGCCCTTATCGGCTCCGACGACGAGGACCCGGCACAGCTGGACCGCAAGGTCGGCTATTACGGCGAGCGCCTTGCCCTGACGGCGACGCAGCTGGGGATGGACTCAAGTTGGGTGGTGTTGCACGAGACGCACGACCATGACGGACGCTGGCGGCTAGGCGAGGGCGAGCGCATGCCCGCCGCCCTGGCCTTGGGGTATGGCAACAGACCGGGCCGGGCACATCGCAGCAAGCCTATGGAAGAGCTCGGGGCCGTGGAGAACGGCGACCTCTCCGGTGCTCCGGATTGGTTCCTGTCGGGGCTTCGCGCGGTGGCGCTGGCTCCGAGCGCATTGGGCAAGCAGCCGGTGCGCTTCACCCTGCTGGAGGACGGCAAGACGGTTCTCGCGCAGCCTTTGGAGGGCGTTCAGGCCGATATCTGCCTGGGCATCGCACGGTATCATTTCGAGGTCGGCTCCGGCCATACTGATATCGTCGTCCGCTGATTTGACCGGGCCGGCATGGCCGTTCTCCCGAATCAGTCGCACGATTGTGCAGATTCAGCTATAACCGTGTGATTTTTCAGCATTTTTCGCCGCAAGATAAGTCAAGTTCGAGAAGGAACCGCTAGCGTCGTTCAACATGAAGAACTTTTTCAAGGGAATTTCGCTGTCGTCTATCGCGGCAGGCGCGTTGGCGGCGGTCACCTCGTTCCTGTTATCGGCGAAAATCGGCATCGCCGGTTCGGTGATCGGCGTGGCGATCGGTTCGATTGTGTCGGCGGTCTCGTCACAGATCTATCAGAACGTACTGCACGAATCCGGCCGGAAACTGCAGGATGTCGCGGGGACGACGGGCGACGAGGACGACGGCGCTACGGAGACGGCGGCTGATACGGATACAACCGCTTCCACCGACGCCAATGCGCGGGACCATACAGCGATCATCGCCAATCCGGTGGCGCTGCCGGCCCCCGCATCACACGAGCTCGGTCACGGTCCGCGGACCGTCGCCTCGGACGCCGCACGGCGGCTGTCGCACGGCGATGAGACGCAACTGATCGGCAACGCCCCGGTGGACGCCGATGCGACGATTGCGAGCGGGATGCCCCCCGTGCCGGCGCCACCGTCCTCGGCCCGCGCCGCCACGCCAAGCGGCATGCGCACGTCCGCCCGGCCTGCCGCAGCCAGATTCACGGCCTCCAGGTCCGCTACCTTCAGGTCAGAGGCCGATCGGGCGAAGCGCAACAAGCGCACCGCCATCATCGTCGCCGTCGTCAGCGCCCTGGTGGCGGTAGGCGCGACCGCCGGCGTCATCCTCGCCATCACCCAAGGTCAGGGAACCGATACTGTGGTCCGCGACTGGGTGCGCCAGTCGAACACCCCGACCGAACCCAAGCAGCAGGCACCGCAGGACGACACGACCGACGGTAACAGCGACACCAAGGATTCGACAACGAAGGACGGCACCGATTCGACCGGCAAGGACTCGACCGGCGACAGCAACAGCTCGACCAACAGTGGCAATGGATCGACCGATTCCACTCAGGGCAACGGTTCTGACTCCTCCTCGTCGAACGGGTCTTCCAGCTCCAACGGATCAAATGGCTCGAACGGGAGCAACGGCTCCGACTCCACCGGAACCGGCAACGGAAACTCCTCAGGCTCCGACTCCTCCGGATCGGGCTCAGGCAGCAACGGAACCGGCAACGGATCGGGCCACTCCGGCTCCGACGGAGCAAGCTCCAACTCCGGTTCCAATGGTTCCGGTTCCGACTCCGGCTCCTCGTCGAGCGGGTCGTCGTCGGGATCCGGATCGGGTTCTTCCTCCGGTGGCGGCTCCACCGGCACCGGCAAGTCCGGCAACCAGGCGTGACATCAAGCAGCCCACTCGTATCCGGCCGCTTATCCCGCGGAAGTCCCACCAGACAGCCACATATGGGACTTTCGCCGGATAAGCGGCCCACCGGCCACGTTCCCCACACCCCTATGTCGCCCCTTATCCGACGAAAGTCCCATTTAGCCATCCTCAGATGGGACTTTGGGCGGGTGAGACGGATGACGCGGGTGACGGAGGCTGTACGACACGCCCAGTTTGGTTTTCATACCGACTTGAGGTAAATTATCAATCGGCTCAAAAAGCAGCCGATAATTGAATTTGGGGCTATGGCGCAGCTGGTAGCGCATCTCCATGGCATGGAGAGGGTCAGGGGTTCGAATCCCCTTAGCTCCACAGATTGAAACCGGTCGATTTCGACCGGTTTTTTCGTCTACGCACGCTCTCCGGCAGGCAACCAAAAGAAAACGCTCCGCTTTCTCGCTTTCGAGGGGTTGATTCCACACTCAAGGAACATCTATCTGCGTTTCAGGGGGTTGCCAGATTGCGATATCCGAAGTATTCCGGCCGGATTGCCATTGAAGTCATGCGGTTCCTGGAGCTTGGATACTTGGCCGGCAACCCCTTGAAACGCAGATAGATGTTTCAGCGTCACCGAATCAACCCCTTGAAAGCGAGATAGGCATCCATTCACCGAGGAATCGGCGGATGACCGTCAGTCGCCGTGCTGCACGCGCATGAGCACCGTGCCGTCCGAGCCGCTGACGACCGCATGAGGGGCCGGGTCGAGCGACAGCTCGACATGCAAACGTTCTCCGCCATGGCCGACCGCATCATAGGCGTACCGCCTGTTGTCGACCGTCACCGGCGTCGTCATGGCGTGGGTGAGCCACGGATTGCGCCGGCGGATGCCGATCAGTCCTTGGATCAGGCGATACATCCACTCCCCCGTGCCAGGCAAATCATCCGGCGATGCGGGGAACGCCGGCCGCACCGCGTCATCGCCGCCCATGCGGTCCTCCTTGACGCCGCGAAACACCTGCTCGTCGCCGTAATAGATGCTCGGCACGCCGCCGACGGTGAACAGCACGGTCATCGCAAGGGAGGCTCCGGCATCTCCTACACGACTGGCAATGCGTGTCACGTCATGGTTGCCGACGAACGTCTGCGGCACGAACGACTCCAGAAACTCATTGTGCCGTTTGAGGCTCCAATCCAGTTCATAGAAGTTCGCGGATTCGAGCGAACTCCAAATCGCCTTCCACAGCTCGTACTGGGTGAGTGAATCCATGCCGGATTGCCGGACAATCGCGGGGTAATCGCCATGAATCACCTCGCCCATGATCCACACGTCGGGGAATTCGCGCCGCACGGCGGGCAGAACACGCGTCCAGAACGCCGGCGGCACGGCGTAGGCGGCGTCCAGCCGCCATGCGGAGGCTCCACGCCGCAGCCAATGCAGCATCACATCGGTGACGAGCCGCACGACCTCTTCCGAGTCATGATTGAGTTCCGGCAGTTCGGGGTGCCCCTCGAACCGGCGATAGTCCACTCCCCCGCCCGCATTTCGCGTGATGTGGAACATCGACTCGTGGCCATGGCCGGCGAGCGCGTCCCTAAACGCCGGGAACGAGCGCCCAACATGGTTGAACACGCCGTCGAGCATCACGCGGATGCCCCGGCTACGGCATGCATCGATCAGCCTGTCGAATGCGGCGTCATCGCCGAGCCGAGAATCGATGCGATAGTAGTCGACCGTGTCGTACCCGTGGGTCTCGGACGCGAACACCGGCCCCAGCAGTAGGCCGTTCGCGCCCATGTCGATGAGATAGTCAAGCCACGGGATGATGGCGTCGAGTCGTGGCGTCAACGCCCGCTCGCCCTCGTTGGACGGGCGTATCGGGGCGCCGGTGAATCCCAGCGGATACACCTGCCACCAGATGGTCGTGTCGTTGACGCTCATGCCATAGCCGCTCATCGCATTCTCCTCATCCGGCACACCCGTTCCCGTTTCCCGTGACCGGGTGTGCCGCAGCGATCATCTGGCCGGGAAATCCGGGTATCCGTCCCCGTCGAGGTCGGATCCGTCCGGGCCGCCGTAGTAGCCGTCGCCAGTGCCCATGAACTCGCGGGTGCTGACGCGGTTGACATTGCGGGCGGTATCCACCGCGCGCTGCAGTTCCTTGCGCACGGCGAAACCGTCGATGATGTTCTTCAGCACGATCTTGCCGCCGGTGGACTGGTCCATCGCGTCGATGAGAATCGTGCTCAAGCCGAAGATGCGCTGCAGCAGCGTGCGCGAGATCGTGATGTCGACGATGCGGAACAGCTTGACGGTGTCGAAGCTCTGATGCAGCAGACCGCTCTGCGTGGCCAGCTCGTCGGCCGTCAGAGTGTACGTGGTGAACGTGAACGGGGTGCGGCACCAGTTGCGCTTGCGCTGCGTCCATATGATGTCGCCGTCTGCGATGTTCTTGGCCATGATCGGTCTCCTCCTGCTGTCGATGACGGTATGCTCCCATCGTAGCCCGTCATTCGGGACGCGATGTGTCCTCTGCCAGCGTACAGGGAACGGCGGATAGAGGGACGGACGGGGAGAACGCAGCATCAGGAGCCTGCTATAGGGACGGATGCTCCCACTGGTCGGTGTCGGCGAGCGCCGGACCATGATTGTAGTCGACGAGCCGCCACCGCAACGTGCCGTCGGGCATGTCGGCTGCGACGAACCGCACCCAGTGCGCGTTGCCCATGCTGACCACGTCGGCGAAATCGGGGTGAATAGCCCCCAATCCCAGCACGGTCTGCACGGTCTGCGCGATCCATGAGCCATGCGAGAACACGTACAGATCCGTGTCGGCTCCGGCGCTGAACGACCACTCCTCCAATGCCGCGCGGCCTCGCTCGCCGACGGCGGCCTTCGTCTCGGCCCCATGCCGCAGTTCGCCGCCGCGATATTCCGCCCATGCACGGTAGTCCTCAGGGCATTCGCGCTCCAGCTCGGCCAGCTCCTTGCCTTCCCATTCGCCGTAGTTGCGCTCCCGCACGCGGGCGTCGGGGTGCACGACCAGTCCGAGCGGGTCGGCGAAGGCGTGCGCCGTGGCCATAGCACGACTCAGGTCGGATGCCACGACGATCTGCCGGCGTTCCGGGTGCGATTCGACGTATAGGGAGCGCAGTGCCTGCGCGGTCTGCCTGACCTGCCATTCGCCGATCTCATCCAAGGGGATGTCAATCTGCCCCTGGAAGCAATGCCGGGCGTTGTATGAGGTGCGCCCATGCCGTATCAGCGTGATGGAGCGGACGTGCTCCGGCATCGCCTGCGGCGAGGAGACGTCACTCATCAGCTTCGCCGTCATCGTCACCGTCACTGCCGTTGTCGGCGGATTCGTCGCCCGTCGTCTCGGGGTGTTCGAGAGGCAGCTCGACGACGGGGCAGTCACGCCACAGCCGTTCGAGGCGATAGTACTCTCGCGCGTCCTGATGCATGATGTGGATGATGAAATCGCCGTAGTCCAGCAGCACCCACTGTCCTTCGCCGACACCTTCGCGCGAGCGCGGGGACAGATGCCCGCACTTGAGGTACACGTCCTTCTCGACCTCTTCCGCGACGCCGATCACCTGGCGCTCGTTCATGGCGGTGGCGACCATCATGATGTCGGTGATGGCGAGCAGGTCGCTGACATCGAACGCCTCGATGTCGGCGGCTTTCATGCGGTCGGCCGCGACTGCGGCGACGCGCACGGCATCAATGGAACTCTGGACTGCTGTCATTGGATCAACGCTCCCAAGCGGGCTTCCAGCCCTCGACGATGTGTTGTGTGTTTTCGGAATAGACCATCGAATCGTCCGGCACGGCGTGGCGGACGACCGAACCGGCACCGGTGGTGACGCCGTCGCCGACCTCGACCGGCGCGACGAACAGGTTGCCGGCGCCGACGTGCACGTTCGAGCCGATGTGCGTGCGGTTCTTGTGCACGCCGTCATAGTTGGCGGTGATCGTGCCACCGCCGATGTTGGTGTGCTCGCCGAGTTCGGCGTCGCCCACATAACTCAGATGCGGCACCTTGGTGCCGTTGCCGATGTGCGCCTTCTTCATCTCGACGAACGCGCCGGCCTTGGTCTCCTCGCCCAGCTCGTTGCCTGGCCGCATGTAGGTCCACGGGCCGATGTTCGCGGCACGCCCGATATGCGAGCCCTGCACGCGGGAGCGTTCGACGACGGCCTCGGCGTCCACGGTCGCGTCGATCAACGTTGTGTATGGGCCCACGACCGCGTTCTGACCGATCACGGTGTGGCCTTTGAGGAACGATCCGGGCAGCACAGTCACGTCCTGCGCGAGTTCGACATCGTCTTCGATCCACGTGGTGTCGGGGTCGAGGATCGTCACGCCGTTGAGCATCCAGTGCTCGCATACGCGACGGTTGTGCGCCTTCGACAGCGCGGCGAGCTGCAGGCGGTCGTTCACGCCTTCGACGCTCAGCGGGTCGGGCGCGGCGAACGCCCCGACCGTGCCGCGCGTCTTCGCGGTCTCCAGCGCGTCGGTGAGATAGAACTCGCCCTGCGCGTTATGGTTGTCGAGATTCGCGATGGCCTCGGCAAGCAGGTCGGCGTCGAACACGTACACGGACGTGTTCACCTCCTGCACCGCGAGTTCGCTCCGGTTGGCGTCCTTCTGCTCGACGATGCGCAGCACGTGGCCGTCACGGTCGCGGATGATGCGGCCGTATCCGGTCGGGTTGTCGAGGATCGTGGTCAGCACGGTGGCGCCGTCGCCGCTCTGCTCGTGGAACGCCACGAGCTTCTTCAACGTGACGGAGTCGAGCAGTGGCATGTCGGACGCGGCGATCAGCACCGAGCCATGCAGGTTGCGTTCCTGGGTCAGCTGCGCCATCGCGCACTGGACCGCGCGGCCGGTGCCGGGGATGTCGTCCTGGTTAACGATGTCGACGTTCGCGTCGTAGGACCGTGCCGCCTCGGAGACGCGGTCGGCCTGATAGTGCACGACGACGGCCAGCGTCTCGGGCTCCAGATGTCCGACTGATGTCATGACGCGCTGGAGGAAGGTCTTGCCCGCGAATTCGTGCAGGACCTTCGGCTTGGACGAACGCATGCGTGTTCCCTCACCTGCGGCGAGGATGATTGCGGCGGATAGTGCCATTTCGGTGCGACTCCAGTTCTCTGCCGACTGCAGGATTGCTGCCCGGCCGCGGATTGCCGCGGAACCGGGCGCGAAAGTTCCCCCACCTGGACTCGAACCAAGACAAAGGGTTCCAAAGACCCGTGTGCTGCCATTACACCATGGGGGAATGGCGGTGAACCCGCCAAGTTTTTATTATGCCATACCTCGCGACTTCGTCAAATCGAAGCTCATGCGAACAGGAAGCCCTGCCCGTGGTGCTCGGGGTACGTGTCGAAGAGCTCCGCGACGGAACCGTCCTCGAACACCGCGCGGATGGCGCTGGCGAGCAGAGGCGCGATCGACAGCACGGTCAGGCCGTCCCAGCGCTTCTCTTCGGGAATCGGCACCGTGTCGGTGAGCACGATCTCGCTGGCGCCGCAGTTCTTGAGACGGTCCACGGCCGGACCGGACAGCACGCCGTGCGTGGCGACCACGGTCACGGACTTGGCGCCCGCGTCACGCAGCACGTGGCAGGCTCCGGCGATGGTGCCGGCGGTGTCGATCAGGTCGTCGACGAGCACGCAGTCCTTGCCCTTGACATCGCCGACCACACGGTTGGCGACCGCCTTGTTCGGGCGCGTGATGTCACGCGTCTTGTGCACGAAGGCGAGCGGGCCGCCACCGAGGCGTTGCGCCCACTGCTCGGCCACGCGGATGCGGCCGGCATCCGGGGAGACGACCGCGACGTTGCCCAGCTCGTTGGAGAACCGATCGCGGATATAGTCCACCAGCACCGGCATAGCGATCAGGTGGTCGACCGGGCCGTCGAAGAAGCCCTGGGACTGCGCGGCGTGCAGGTCGACGCTCATGATGCGGTCGGCACCGGCGGTCTTGAGCAGGTCGAAGATCAGACGGCAGGAGATGGGCTCGCGTCCGCGATGCTTCTTGTCCTGACGGGAGTAGCCCAGCAGCGGGCATACCGCGGTGATGGAACGCGCGGAGGCACGCTTCAACGCATCGATCATGATGAGCTGTTCCATTATCGACTTGTTGACCAGATCCGCGTGGGTCTGCAGCACGAACACGTCCGCGCCGCGCACCGATTCGGTGTAGCGCACATACATCTCGCCGTTGGCGAAATCGTATGCGGTGGTCTCCAGTATGTCGATGCCAAGCTGTTCGGCGACGTCCGAGGCAAGCTTCGGATGCGTACGGCCGGTCACGAGGATGAGGTTTTTATCGGGCTTTCCTTCGAGGATTGCACTCACCATGTCTCCAAACGTTTGTGTTTCGCTGAAGTGGACAATGTCATAGTAACCGTGCACACCGACCGCATGTCACATGCAGGCCAGCCCCGGTTCATGTTCCGTTAGCGTTCCCGGCACGACTCGCCGGCGTGTCCCGGTCAGCCGGAACGCCTGCGGTACAGGCCGTGCTTGCCGATGTACTGCACGACACCGTCAGGGACGAGGTACCATACCGGCTCGCCGTGCGTCGCGCGCCGGCGCACATCGGTGGAGGATATGGCCAGCGCCGGGATCTCCAGCGTGTCCACCTTGCCGTCGGGCAGCCGCACCCCCTGTGGCGACGAGTAGCCGGGCCGTGTGACCGCTACGAAATGCGCCAGATCCCACATCTGTTCGGCGTCCTTCCACTCCATGATCTCCGCCACCGCGTCGGCGCCGGTGATGAAGAACAGCTCGGCGTCGGGATGCTGCGAGCGCAGGTCGCGCAACGTATCGATGGTGTAGGTGACGCCCGGCCGGTCGATGTCGACGCGGGACACGGTGAATTTCGGGTTCGACGCGGTGGCGATCACCGTCATCAGATAACGGTCCTCGGCGTTGGTGACCTGCTTGTCGAGCTTGAAGACCGGCCGGCCGGTCGGCACGAAAATCACCTCGTCGAGGTCATATACCCAGGCCACCTCCGAGGCGGCGACCAGGTGGCCGTTGTGGATCGGGTCGAAGGTTCCGCCCATGATGCCGACGCGCGGGCGCATGTGCCAGTTGCCGCGCGTGGAGAACCGCTTGGCTCCGTCCGGTTTTTCGGATGACAGGTCCGACATGCGGCGCTCCGGCTCGACGAGATATTGGATTTCGGGCGAGGGGTCGGCTTCTGCGGCCAATGGGCTTGCCTCCTGCGGCGGCCTTCGCGTCGTCATGCCTCCGAGACCTCCGGCTGGCTGTCCGTCTCGTCCGTCTCGCGCTTGCCCTGGTCCGCGGTGGTGTTGGCCTCCTGCGGGTCGATCTTGCCCATGTCCTCGTCCCATTCGTCCTGCACGACGCGGCGGATCTCGGCGAACGTGGGCAGGGGGAAGCCAGGCTGGTACAACCTGCGCACTTCGGCGACGCGCTCGGTGATACGGATCAGCGTGTCGGTCATGCCGTCGACGTCGCCCTTGCGTTCCATGGCGCTGAAGCGGCGGATGTACTGCTCCATCATGCTCATCTGTTCGCGCACCGTCTTCAGCTTCGCCGCGTCCAGTTCCACGACTTCCGGGGAGTCGGTCTCCGGCCAGCCGATGAGCACGGCGTCGGCGTATTCCAGCGATGCCCGCTGGCTGGCCGAGGCGATGCCATCCTCGATCTGCACCAGGAACACGTAGCGGACGATGCTGAGCCGTTCCGCGGCAATCTTCAGGCCCAATGCCTGGTCGTTGAGATCGATATCGTCCCGGATGGTGGAAATCACCGTTCGTTCCTCGCTCATGCTCGTACCTGCCCCGTTCCGTAGCCGATCCACTTCGTGGTGGTCATCTCTTTGAGTCCCATCGGGCCGCGGGCGTGCATCTTCTGCGTGGAGATGCCGAGCTCCGCGCCGAAGCCGAACACCCCTCCGTCGGTGAAACGGGTGGAGGCGTTGACCATGACGACGGCCGAGTCGATGCGCTTGGCGAACGTTTCTATCGCGGAGTAGTCCTCGGAGATGATCGACTCGGTGTGGCCGGTGGAATGCATGTTGATGCTATCGATGGCCTCGTCGAGCGAATCGACGACCTTGACCCCCATGGTGAGCGCCAGATATTCGGTGTCCCAATCCTGGTCCGTGGCGTGCTTCATGGCGAGGCTTGGGATGCCGGCCGCCTCGATGATGGCGAACGCCCGCTCGTCGGCGTGCAGCTCGACACCCTTGTCGGCGAGCGCCTTCGCCGCGGCCGGCAGGAACCGTTCGGCCACGTCGCGGTGGACCAGCAGCTTTTCGGCGGCGTTGCATACGCCGACGCGCTGCGTCTTCGCGTTGATGATGATGGGGATCGCCTTGTCGAGGTCGCCGCTGCGGTCGACATAGATATGGACGTTGCCGGCTCCGGTCTCGATGACCGGCACTTTGGAATTGCGTACGACGGCCTGGATGAGTCCGGCTCCGCCGCGCGGGATCAACACGTCGATGTGGCCGCGTGCCTCCATCATCGCCGTGGCACCCTCGCGTCCGTATTCGTCGACGGTGTCGATCAGCGCCGGGTCGAATCCGTTCGCGGCGAGCGCGTCGTGGATCACCGCCAGTGTCGCCGCGTTCGTGCGCTCTGCGTCGTGCCCTCCGCGCAGTATGGCGGCGTTGCCGGATTTGAGGCACAGGCTGGCCACATCCACGGTCACGTTCGGCCGGGCCTCGTAGATCATGCCGATAACGCCGATGGGCACGTGCACCTGATTGAGCCGCAGCCCGTTCTCCAGCGTGTATCCGCGCTCGATCTCGCCGACCGGATCGGGCAGCGAGGCCACGTGGCGAACGCCTTCGGCGCTGGCGGCGATGCGCGGCTCGTCGAACCGGAGACGGTCGAGCTTCCCGGCGTCCATGCCGCGAGCGGCTGCGGCCTGCATGTCCTGCCCGTTGGCGGCGGCAATGGTCGAGGCGTCGGCGTCCAGCGCATCGGCGATCGCGTGCAGCAGGGCGTTTTTCACCTGGGTGTCGGCCTGCGCCAGATCAGATTGGGCGCGTGCGGCGGCGTCGGCTTTCGCGCAGACGCCGGAGAACACCTCGCCGTTCAATTCATCTTTCGTCATAAAGCCCAGAATAACGCAGATTGCGAGCTTTGCGGGGCATTCGTGTCATCATGTCAATATGGGGGCACGTGTCCTGCGGCCGCGACGCACGCCGGGGTCCATGCCAGTATGCGGTACCCGCCGCCGCCATGCCCACGCCTGACGGTAGACTTGAGCCGAACTTCATCCCATTCAGCAGCAACGCAAGGATTACCAGTGACCACGTTCCACAGCACGCGCAGCACCACCGACTCACTTACCTCCAAGCAGGCCATCCGCAAGGGCATCGCCGACGACGGCGGCCTGTTCGTGACCGATTCCCTGGGCGAGACGAAGGTGGACATCGCTTCCCTGACAGGCAAGCCGTATCAGCAGATCGCCGCCGAGGTGCTCGGTGCGCTGCTGCCGGACTTCACCGAGGCCGAGCTCGCGCAGTGCATCGCCGACGCTTACGGCGAGCAGTGGTCCGACAGGCGCATCACGCCCCTGAAGCCGCTCGGCGACGACTACATCCTCGAACTGTTCAACGGCCCGACCTCCGCGTTCAAGGACGTTGCGCTGCAGATCCTCCCCCGTTTCATGGCGCACACGACGCCGGCGGACGGCGACACCGACGAGAAGATCATGATCCTGACCGCCACATCCGGCGACACCGGCAAGGCCGCGCTGGCCGGATTCGCAGACGCGCCCGGCACCGCGATCACCGTCTTCTACCCGCAGGGCAAGGTGAGCCAAGTTCAGGAGCTGCAGATGAGCACGCAGGCCGGCGCGAACGTGAACGTGTGCGCGGTCGAGGGCAACTTCGACGACGCGCAGTCCGCCGTCAAGCGCATCTTCGGCGACAAGGAGCTCGCCGCGAAGCTCGCCGCCGACTCGCACGTCGTGCTCTCCTCCGCGAACTCCATCAACGTGGGCCGTCTCGTACCGCAGGTCGTCTACTACTTCTCCGCTTACGCGCAGCTGCTGGAGAACCAAGTCATCAACGTGGGCGACGAGGTCGAGTTCGTCGTTCCGACCGGCAACTTCGGCGACATCCTCGCCGGCTACTACGCGAAGATGCTCGGTCTGCCGGTCAAGCACCTCGTGGTCGCCTCCGACAAGAACAATGTGCTGTTCGACTTCCTGACCACCGGCACGTACAACCGTCAGCGTCCGTTCTTCCAGACGATCAGCCCGTCGATGGACATCCTCATCTCCTCGAACCTGGAGCGCATGCTGTACTACATGTCCGAGGGCGACACCCGTCTGATCTCCATGCTGATGAATGACCTCAGCCAGTGGGGCACGTACGAGGTTCCGGAGCCGCTGCTCGCGAAGATCCGTCAGCTGTTCGGCTGCGGCTGGGCCGACGAGAACCAGGTGCGTGAGATGATCGCCGACTGCTGGAAGAAGAACCGCTACGTGATCGACCCGCACACGGCGTGCGCGTACTTCGTGGCTCAGCAAATGCCGCGCGACCCGTTGACCCCGCGCGTGATCCTGTCGACTGCGAGCCCATATAAGTTCCCGCGCGTGGTCAACGAGGCACTGGGCCTGGATGCCGACGGCACCGATTTCGAATGCATGGATGTGCTGTCTCGCGAGACCGGCACCACCGCTCCGGCCGCCCTGCGTGGACTTGAGACCGCCGATGTACGTTTCAAGGACGTCGTGCCCATCGACGGCATGGAGGATTACGTCGAAAAGGCCGCCCAGGCGCTGTAACAGCTCAGCCCGCCAGCAGGGGCATAAAGGGGCTTACAGCTCTTTGGCGCGGTAGAAGCGGATGGCCAGAGCGGCGGAGATGCAGTAGACGCCCACGCACAGCACGACGGCAATCAGAGCGGCACGCCACCATACGCTCATGAAATCCGCGACGCCTTGCAGCAAGCCCTGCCAATCAAACGGCAATCTGGACAGCAACGCGACGAGTGCATACAGCCCGACTATGACCACAACGAATATCCGCATCATCGCCCGGAACGTGAACCGGTACGAAAACGCCATCAGAATCGATCCGACGATCAGGGAGAACGCGAAGATGACGGCGCTCGGTATCATGGCACCGGCCCAGCCGGAATCCATCATGTCGCCGAAGGCGAAGAAGACGCTGCATGCCATCACGTCCACGGTCCACATCGCGCAGGTCACCAGCAGAAACAGGAACCGTCCGGCCACCTGCGACGTACGGGCGATGGGAATCATCCCGTTCATGGCCCGATGACCGCCGCTCTCCTCCGCAACATTCACGCTCAAGGCGGACATCCACGACATCACCGCAGCCACGCCGCTTACGCCGCCGGAGACGCTGACGGCGACCTGTCCGGGTGCGCCGGTCACGGTCAGCACCAGCGCGGCCACGCAGGACAGCACGGGAAACAGCAACATGAACAGCATGTTGGACAACCCGAACAAATCCACTCGCACGCAATCGAACCTGCACTGCCTCACTACGGAACTCCAGCGCATCTCACCACTCCTTTGCCTTGTACACGCGCACGGCGATCGCATACGAGACCGCATACGCCGCGGCGGAGACCGCGACCAGCATCGCGGACAGCCAGAAACGATGCGAGACGACGGCGTCCACCACGCCCATCACCTTGGCGATCCCCGATACGGGGAGGACTGACGGGATGAACGCCCCAATCAACGTGACGACATAGAACACCCACACCGTGATCTGCAGTCCGATGATCTTGTCCCACAAACAGGAAACGGGCATGATCACCGCAATAATCAGCACGATGGCCAGACCGCCCACGCCGGCCACCCACAGATTGCCCGTGAATGACCAATCACGGCGGACAAGCGGCTGCACCCCATCGATCAATGCAATCACCACGGCCCCGTACACGGCCAGAGCCAGTCCCATCAAGTACCGCGAGGCCATCTGGTTCCGCCGCGATGCGGGCGCCAACCCGCGCAGCCGATACCCGCTCTGCATGTCGATGAGCGGCACGGTCAGCACCATCATGGCGGGCGAGAACACCGCCATGACGACGCCCAACCGGAAACCGAAGCCGTCGACGAACGCCCCGCCGTTGAACATGATCGAAAACACCGGTGCGAGCAGCACCGAGGCGAATGATTGCATGGCGCCGTCGCCCAGCAGATACGCCAGGTCCAGATGCAATGCGGTCGCCAGCCCACGATTTCCCCGCCGTGCCCGTACGGCACGGGATGGCACGGTCTCAGTCAACGTTCCCATGGCCGACCTCCTTGAGTGCAGATGCGGCCTCGGGCGAAGACGCGACGGAATCACGGACGTTGGTCAGGCGGATGATATCGTCGATGGAGGCCGGCTCGACGACGATATCGGCGACGGCTGCGCTGATGGTGCCGAGGCTGTCGGAGCGCACCAGTGCATCGAAACCGGTCTGGTATGTGTGCGAGCCAAGCACCACGCCGGCAGGCAGCTGGGCCAACTCGTCCGGCCCGCCCTTGACTATACGGAACGATTCCTCGAATTCGTCCTTCGGCCCGGTGTAGTAGAGCCTTCCACCAGTGATGTAGGTGATGAAGTCGGCCGCACGTTCGAGGTCGACGGTGATATGGGTGCTGAACAGCACCGAATGCTCGCCGTCCTCGATGTAGGCATGCAGCATGTCCATGAGTTCGTCGCGGGCGAGCACGTCGAGTCCGCTGGTCGGCTCGTCGAGGATGAGCAGTTTGGCGTCATGGCCCAACGCGATGGCGAGCATCAGCTTCATCTGCATGCCCCTCGAAAGGTCCTTGATCTTCTTCTTGCCGTTCTGGGCTCCCCCGAGACCGAAATCGTCCAGGTACCGCCGATACCGATCCCCGTTCCATGCCGGGTAGAGCGGGGCGACGATGCGCTCGACCTTCGAGACCTTCCACTGTTCGTACAGGTAGCTGGAGTCGAACACGACGCCCAGCTGTTCCTTGACGGCCTCCTCGTCAATGATGTTGTCGAGGCCGAGCACCTGGATGCTGCCGTGGTCCCGTCGGATCATGTTGAGGATCAGCTTGATCAGCGTGGATTTTCCGGCGCCGTTCGGGCCGATCAGCCCCATGATGTAGCCCTTGGGCAGGTCGAAGGTCACGTCGTCCAGCACGAAGCCGGAGTCGTAGTGCTTGGTGACGCCGGTGACCGCAAGGGCCATCGTGTCGGGTTCGGATATGGTGGTCATGGCTATGGTCCTTTTTTGGGAAACTCTCTCGTCCCGTGGCCTCGCGTATCACAGCGACGCCACGGTGTTCGCAGGTTGCCGGCCAATGCCGGCACTCACTGCTTGCGGTACTCGTCTTCGAGCATGCGGCCCAGTTCACTCAGCGCGATGTCGGCGGCTTTGGCCGCGCGTATCGCCTCGGCCAGGTTTTCGCGGACCTGGGTTTCGAGCTGACGTCGCATCAGCTCGTTGCCCTTGTCCATCACGAAGGTGCCTTTGCCCTGGAGGTTCTGCACCACGCCCTCATCGGCCAGTTCGTTGTACGCCCTGGTGACGGTGAGCACGGAGACGCGCAGTTCCTTGGCGAGTTTGCGCAGCGAGGGCAAGGCCTCCCCTGCCTCAAGCTCGCCGCTCATCACGGCGCTGCGAATCTGGTTCTTGATTTGCTCGTAGATGGGTTCTCCGGACACGGATGAGATGATCAGTTTCATCTATGCCCCTTTCCATGTGTCTCCAGTATCACAGCCGGATTACTGTTCTACTGTTACATATAACAGTAGAACACTTATGGACAACTGTCAAGGTCGAGAGCATAACAGTTGCGCGTCGGTTCACAGACTGCGCGGCGCCTCGCTGAAATCAAACAGCACGCCGTCGGCGAGACCGCAGATATCCGGCCAGTCCCCGTCAGAAGAATCATCATGGATCGCCCATACCCGCATGCCGACGGACTTGGCGGACCGCATCGCCACCAGCAGATCCTCGAACACCGTGCACTGCTCCGGCACCACGCCCAGACGGCCGGCGGCCAGAAGGAACACGTCGGGACGGTCCTTGCCGACATCGTTCGCATCGTCGACGCTGACAATCTGGTCGAAATAGTCGAAAATGCCGACGTGCTTCATCGCCGGCTCGCGCAACGCCGGCGGCAGGGACGTGGCGACGGCCAGCTTCGCACCCGACCGCTTGAGATACGACAGGTATTCGACCGCATGCGGCTTGGCCTCCACCACCGTCGAATAGGCGACGCGCGCCATGTCATCCCACTCCTGCATCAGCGCCTCGGGCGTGTCAGGCAGGCCGAACCGGGCGATCGTGTATTCGGCGATCTGCCGGAACTGCATCGCCGCCACCTTGCCCATGTAGTCGGCAGGGACCTCGATGCCCCGTTTGGCGAGGAAATCGATGTCGACCTGATCCCATACGCCCATGGAATCCAGCAACGTTCCGTCAAGATCGAAGATTGCCGCCTTGCCGTGGTTGTCGTCCATGATGTTCCTTCCGCTATTGCCGGTTATCCGGTCCGTATGTGCGCGCTGGCCGTCCCGGCTATGTCAGCGACGATGACGCCAACAGCTCGCGTGCGTGGTCGAGCGACGCCTCGGATTCGCTGCCGGACAGCATCCGGGCGATCTCATGGGCGCGCGCGTCGCCGCATACCTCGGCGACCGTGGTCGTCACCGCGGACTGCCCGCCGTCCGAGGCGCCCTTGGTCACGACGAACTGCGCGTCCGCCCATGAGGCCACCTGAGCCAGGTGCGTGACAACGATGACCTGCGAGGTCCGCGCGAGACGGGCGAGACGCCGCCCCAGCTCCACTGCGGCCTTGCCGCCGACACCGGCGTCGACCTCGTCGAAGATGAACGTCATCGGCCCGCCCTCGCCCGCGGGAGCCGCACTCGAACGCCGATCCGCGGCGGCGAGCTCCAATGCGAGCATCAGGCGGCTCAGCTCACCGCCGGAAGCGCTTTTGCCCATCGGCAGCTGCGGGGATCCAGGGAACGGCGTGAACAGGAATTCGATGTCATCGCGGCCGTTCGCGTCCAGCGGCCATGTCGAGGCCTCACCGGCGGAATCGGATACGGGTACCGCCTCTTCCCCACGATCCGTGACGCGGATATCGAGCCGCGCCCCGGCCATGGCCAGCGACGACAGCTCGTCGGTGACGGTGGCGGCCAGCGACTGCGCCGCGGCCCGTCGCGCCTCGCTCAGCGCCCCGGCATCCTGCAGGGCCCGGTCGAATGCGGCTTCGCGCTCGTCCTGCAGCTGGGCGACCTTCTCAGGAGACGCGTCCAGATCCTCGACCTCGAACGTCGCCTTGTCGCGCCATGCGATCACGTCCTGCAGCGTCGGCCCCCAGCGCCGGGTCAGCTCGCCCAGCTCGTGGATGCGCGCGTTGATGGCATCCAGGTCCTCGACGCTCTCCTCGCCGTCAAGCTCACGCGACAGCGAGAACACGATGTCCGACAGATCCGCGTTCAGGGATTCCAGACGGTCAGCCAATTCGCCGAAATCACCGTCGACATGGATGTCGCGCAATGAGGAGATCGCCTGATTCAGCAGATCAGACGCGCTCGATGAATCGGCGTCGACATCCACCTGGGAGGCGTCAAGCGCCGCAAGCGCCCGGCTGACACCCTGCGCGATATCGGCGGCGTTCTCGATGCGGGCGCGACGGCCTTTGAGCTCCTCGTCCTCGCCGGGCTGGGGGTCGGCGCGGTTGATGCGCTGGATGGATTCGCGCAGATAGTCCGCACGCTGTCTGGCGGACGACTCCTGATGGCGCAGCCGTTCCAGACGGTCATCAAGATCGCGCAGAGCATCCCATGAATGACGGTACCGCGCCAGCAGATCATCATCGCCGGCGACCATGTCAAGGAACTCCCGCTGCCTGGATGCGGCGGCGATGCGCAACTGGTCGGCCTGCCCGTGAATCGTCACCAACTGCGACGCCAGTGATTCCAAGACCGAGCGGGGGGCGCTCTTGCCGTTCAGCACGGCACGGGACCGGCCCGACACCGGCACCGTGCGCGACAAGTACAACTCCCCGTCCTCCAGCACGGCACCGGCATCGCGGGCCTCCTGCGCCACGCCGCCGCGGTCATCCACGGCGAACACGCCTTGCGCCCATGCCTCCGAAGCGCCCGGGGACACGCGCCCGCTGCTGGCCGGTCCGCCGGAAATCAGCCGGATGGCGCTCAACAGCATGGACTTGCCCGCTCCGGTCTCGCCGGTGATCGCGGTCATTCCCCCGGCCGGCGTGAGCAGGGCACGATGAATCGGGCCGAGGTCATGAATTTCCAGTTCCTCAAGCATGGTCGACCCCCTGCTCGCCGGAAGAAGGCACCGCGGCCGTGTCCGCCGCACCCCTTGCACGCGTGCGCTGCGCCGAGGAACCACCGTTCCTCGCGTGCTCGCGCCATCCGACCACCGGCAGATCGAATTTGGTGACCAGACGGTTCGTGAACGGCACACCGGACAGCCGGGCCAGCCGCAACGTGCTCTTCGACTCGCGCACCTCGACGCGGGTCCCCTTCGGCAGGGCGCACTGCCGTCGTCCGTCGCAACAGATCCAGCCTTCGGATGACGAATCGTCGAGGATGTCCAGAGTGAACGTCGAGCCGGCGCCGATGATCAGCGGGCGGGCGAACAGAGCATGCGCCGCCAGCGGCACCAGCTGCAGCGCCTTGACGTTCGGCCACATGATCGGCCCTCCCGCGGAGAACGCGTATGCGGTGGATCCGGTCGGCGTCGACACGATGACGCCGTCACAGCCGAACGAACTCATCTCCACATCGTCCACCCGGACCGACAGCTCGACCATCTTGCCACGGTCGGCGCGCTCCAAGGTGATGTCGTTCAGCGCCCAGTCCTGCAGCGGCTCATGCGCACCCGGTAGCCACACATCTACATGGGCGATCATGCGCTCGTCAATCGAATAGTCATGGTCGGCGACGCGCCGGATCGCCTCGCTCATCTGGAAACTCTCGAATTCGGCCAGAAAACCGACATGACCCATGTTCACGCCGAGAATCGGCACCTGCGTGCAATGCACCAGTTCAGCGGCCCGCAGTATCGTGCCATCGCCGCCAAGCACCACGACGATCTCGGTGTCCTCGTCGACCTTGTGGGTCACGCCGCCGAACTGCGGCGCCTCGACGTTGTCGATGATCGACACCTCGAACCCGACGTTGCGCAGCCGGTCGACCGCCTCAGACACCACCGTGCCGCTTTCACGCAGACGCGAATGCGTCACCACCACTGCATGCCGAGCGCAGACCATCGCACACCTCATCATCATCCGAAACGACCACGTACTGTCATCCACAATATCCCATAAGGCGCCACGAACCGTTTATCCGCCGAAAACGAAACGCAAGCGCCGCCGGCGGCGCGTCCATGAAGACCGATCCGGGGCCGGGCGGGCCCGCGCCCGCGATGCGGACGACGGCGGCATCAGCGCCAAAGAATACTAAAATGGCGAGTGCAACCAGTCTGTTGCCGCGCTTGACGCGCGCCGACGCATACGAAGGAGCGGGGACCATGTCAAATCTCGTTTTTGACGAGTCCTCAGCGAACCGCGAGGCATCGCACGGCTACGCGTGGTGGTTCTCCGGCGACACGTTCGAGAAGGCCGCCGCCGAGGAGCGCACCCGCAGGAAACGCAGCTTCATTCACCATCTCACCTCGCATCCCGGCCGTCTGACCATCATCTACTTCCTGCTGCTGGTGGCTCTGTCCACCAGTCTGTTGCTGCTGCCGGTCTCCTCACACGAAGAGGAGCCGACCAGCTTCTCCACCGCGTTCTTCACCGCCGTGTCCGCACTGTCGACATGCGGCATCTCCATCGTGAACGCGACCACGCACTGGACCGCGTTCGGCCAGGTGGTGCTGCTGGTGTCGGTGCAGATGGGCGGCTTGGGTGTCATGACGTTCGCATCGCTGATCGCCCTGGCCGCCAACCACCACATGAAAGCCACGCAGAGGCTGCTCACCGCCAACGAGCTCGGCACCACGAAACTCAACGAGATCCGCGGCGTGCTCACCGTGGTCATCACCACCACGTTCATCATCGAGTCCGTCACGTTCCTCGCCCTGTTCCCCGGCCTGTACGGCATCAACAGGGGCAATGTCCGCCATACCGCCCGGGAGGCGCTGTTCTTCGCGGTCATGTCGTACAACAACGCCGGCTTCACGCCGGACGGCGCCGGCCTGCACGTCAACAACTGGGCGGTCGGCATGCCGATCATGGCCAGCGCGTTCTGCGGCACGCTGGGATTTCCCGTGCTGCTCAACCTCATGCGCTGCGCCCGCCACCGCACTCCCCCACGCCGTTGGAGCCTGCACACCAAGATCACCTTGGTGACGACGTTCTCGCTGGTGCTGCTGTCGCTGGCGTGGTTCCTGCTGGTGGAATGGGACAACCCGTTCCTGTTCAAGGGCGCCGACGTGGAGACGCGGCTGCGTTACGGGGTCGTCGCGGCGGTAATGCCGCGCAGCTCCGGCTTCGACCTGAGCTGGGTGCCGCAGGTGAGCGAGCCGACGAAGGTGTTCATGAGCGTCATCATGTTCATCGGCGGCGGCAGCACCTCCACGGCCGGCGGCATCCGCGTCACGACGTTCGCGGTCATCCTACTGATCTGCCGTGCCGCGTTCACCGGACACACCGACATCAACGCCTTCCGGCGCCGGATTCCGACGCGCGTGGCGATGACCGCGGTGAGCATCACCGCCGCCTGCCTGTTCCTAGTGCTGAGCGCTTCGCTGGCGTTGATGCTCGCCTCGGGCTGCTCGCTCACCGATGCCCTGTTCGACGCCTGTTCGTCGTTCGGGCTCGGCGGCTATTCGGTCGGCGTGGCGCGCGAGGACAATCCGGCGGCGTTGTTCATCCTCGCCACGGCGATGGTGGTGGGTCGTCTCGGTCCGATGACGATCGCATACGCGATCAACAGGCCCCGCGCCTTGGAATCGATACGATACCCCAACGAGCCCATCGTGGTCGGCTGAGGGCGCCGCCGATACCGTCTGCATCCGACGGATGCCGCCGACTCCGCCTTTGTCGGACGGCCAGGGATGGCCATATCATGACGTAGAAGCGGTACCGTTCACCGCCGCCCGGAGAATCGGCGGCGTCCATGACGGCGGCACCGGCGCATCGCCGCGCACGGCGGCGGAAAGGATGATGGCATGGCACGCAACAACAGGAGCATTCTGGTCGTCGGACTGGGACGATTCGGCAGTTCGGTGGCGACCACGTTGGATTCCATGGGGCAGGACGTGCTCGCCGTCGACAAGGATCCCGAACTGGTCAACAGGTGGTCCGCGCAGGTTCCCACCGTTCAGGCCGACATGACCGACGTGCTCGCCGTCGAGCAGCTCAACGCGTCCGATTTCGACACCGCCGTCGTCGCAATCGGAGACAGCGTCGAGGCGTCGGTGATCACCGCCGGAAACCTGCTGGACGCCGGCATCAGCGACATCTGGGCGAAATCGGTGTCGAAGGAGCACGCGCGCATCCTGCAGCGCATCGGAGCGCGTCACATCATCAACGCCGAAACGGATGCAGGCAAGCGCGTCGGGCATCTGGTGTCCGGAAACTATCTGGATTACATCGAGATCGAGGGCTCGCACACCGTCGTCAAGATCCACACGCCTTCGCACGTGGTCGGCTATTCCATCGCGGACGCGAAGGTCAACGAACGCTACGGCGTCACCGTCGTCGGCATCAAGGCGCCCGGCAGCGAGTTCCAGTACGGTTCCAAGGAACTGGTCATGCACCGCAACGACGAACTCGTCATCATGGGCAAGCAGGACAACATCGACAAGTTCATTCGCGGCTGACCGACGCCAGGCACCCCCTCCATACCCCCGTATGACCACATACTGAACGCAGGCACGTGCCGCAGCGCCATCCAATTGGTACAGTCAAAAAGGTGTTGCGGCACAGTCGTCGCAACGTAACGACATGGCGGCGGCGAGGGTGGCGCAATGGGCAATATCACGATGGTTGACGGGCATGTGCCCGACGGCTCATATCAAAACGTGACGACGAACGGCAGCTGCTCCTGCGATGCCGGCATGCGATTCGACGGTTTGCGTGCCCGCGGCTCGTTCGATGCGATGAGGCTCGACGGCGGGAACGTGCATTGCGAGGGGCGTCTGACCTGCCGCGGCGACATGCATGTCAACAGAATCAGCGGGCATGGCGAACTGCATGTCGGAGGCGACCTGCGTTGCTCCGCTCTGGATTTCACCGGCAAGATCATCGTGCAGGGCGATGTCATGTGCCCTGGCGGCATGACCGTTCGCGGACTGCTGCGCAACCGTTCATGCATCGTCACGAGATACCTGGACATGCAGGGCACGTTGGACGCGGACGAGCTGCGCACCGAACGGCTGCGGATGACTCCCCTGTCAAGCGCCATGTTCGGGCGCAGCGGCATGACGGAATTCACCCGGACGAGCAACGCCGAACGAATCATCGGCGGCGATTTGCGTGTCAGCAGGCTCATCTGCACCCTGATGCAGGGCGTCTTCATACGGTTGACTGACGAATCGCATGTGGAACGCGCCTCGTGCATCACGAAGCTCGCCATGGACAGCACGTCCAGCGTATTGCTGGTATCCGGCGCCGCCAAGCGTGTGTATCTGCGCAACACGTGACACGGACGACGAATCCGCGCGCGATGCGGCATTTTTCAGTCGGCCTTTGCGGCGATGTCATCCATGCGGGCGAACAGCAGGAACTCCGTGTTCCCGTGAGTGCCCTCGATCGGTGACGGGGCGGTTCCCGCAACCGTCAACCCATGCTGGTTCGCGCAATCGACGACCGTCTCCAGCGCCTGATCGCGCAGATGCCGGTCCTCCACGATACCGCCCTTGCCGAGATTGCCCTTGCCCACTTCGAACTGCGGTTTGACGAGCAGCACCACTGAGGCTTCGGGCGCGGCGATGCGCGCAATGACCGGGATGACGTATGTCAGGGAGATGAAGGACACGTCCGACACGATCATATCCGGCCGATACGGCAGATTCGCGGCGGTCACGTCGCGGATGTTGACCCCGCTCATCTCGATGATGCGCGGGTCGCGCGCGATACGACTATCGAGCTGACCATGCCCCACATCCAGGGCGATGACCTGAGCGGCTCCCCTGCGCAGCAGCACGTCGCAGAAGCCGCCGGTCGAGGCGCCGATGTCCAGGCAGCGCAGGCCGCGCGGCGAAGGCAGGCCTCGACCGGAGAACTCGTCGAAGGCGCCGATCAGCTTGTACGCGCCGCGAGACACGTAGTCGTCGCCCTTGTCGACGGTGATCGAGGACGCGGTGGCCACGTTCGCGGCCGGTTTGGTGACGGCGACACCGTCGACCAGCACATGGCCGTCACGGATCAGCCGCTGTGCCTTGGAGCGGCTCGGCACCAATCCCAGACCGACGATGAGCGCGTCAAGACGTTCCATTCCTGCACCTTTCACATCCGGTGGTTTCCCTGCCAGCGGTCTTGTCTTTCAGTGGTTCTCGTCGAGCTCGCGCTGCAGCTGGCCGAGCACGTCGCGGAAGACCTCGATGCGCTGGTCGTCGTCTTTGCCGTCAAGGTCGGCGAGCTGTGGGTAACGTTCGGTGATATCGTCCGGCATGGCCGCTCCTTATGCCCAGTGTTTCATGTGCCCCTGCACGTCACGGAAAACGCCGCCGGCCTTGCGGCGGGCGGCGATGATCACAGTGAGAATTCCGGCAATGAGACCGAACCGATGTCCCCGCCGTTGTCGGCGTACGTCCATGCAGCGGCGCAGGCCGCGCGCAGGGCGTTGATGTCGGTCGCGTCGCTCACCGTCAGTGAGCCGTCTTCCAGTCGGGCGGTCGCGTCGGCGCACGTCCAGACGTTGCCGTCGCTCGCATCGGTGGATGGCTGGGCCTCCTGCAGTCCGCGCAGGTCGCGGACGATATAGGACGGGCGCAGATGCGCCGGCGCCGTCATCAGCTCATGCGGGTTGGTGACGCCGGTCAGCACCGCGAGGGAATCGTATCCGCCGCGGTTGCCGGCCTCGATGTCCGTATCGAGACGGTCGCCTATCGCCAGGCACGATTCACGACTGACCGGCTCCGTCTCGTTTCCCGCGGCCAGCAGTCGGGCCTCGTCGTACATGGCAGACTCGGGCTTGCCCGCGGATGCGATAGGCTCGACGCCGGTCGCGTTGATGACCGCCTGGATCATGGAACCGCATCCCGGCGCGATGCCGAGCTCGCGGGGAATGGTCAGGTCGCGGTTGGTGACGAGATACAGCGCGCCCCGCTCCACCGCGTACGAGACTTCCGCCATTTGCTGCCACGTCATGTCCGGATACCATCCCTGGATGACCGCCTCCGGGGTGTCCTCGGCATGGTCTACCACGGTGAGTCCCTGACCGGCCACTTCCTCGCGCAGATGCTCGGCACCCAGCACGAGGATGCGCGCTCCGGCCGGAACGTGCCGGGCCACCATGCGGGCGGCCACCACGGACGAGGTGATGACCTGCCGCGGTTCGACGTCAAGGCCGAAGCCTCGAAGCTGCTCGGCGACGACGCGCTGGAAACGGGAGGAGTTGTTGGTGGTGTATTCCACCTGCATTCCCGCACGCTGCGCCGCCCTGATGGAATCGGCGGCGTGTTCCACCGGGTTCTTGCCCCGGTAGACGACGCCGTCCAGATCGAGCAGCGCCAGCCGGTACGTCTGAGATATGGGACGGTCGGTGGATTTGAGCATGGCGTTCATGCGCGTCACTCGTCCTGCGCTTCCGCAGCCGGTTCAGCGGCGTCTTCGGCCGTCTGCGCATCGTCGGCTTCGGCGGGTTCCGCGTCCTCGGCTTCATCAGCGGCCTCGCCGGTGTCATCGGCGTTCTGGTCGGCGGGGTCGGTGAAGGATTCGGCGCCTTCTTCGGTCTCCTTGGCCGGCAGCTCCTCCTCGTCGGCCAGCGGGCCGTCAAGGGACGCCTCGCCTTCGGCATCGGGGTTCTGGTCGGCTTCGGCATCGGCTGAGTCATCGGAGTCATCCGATTCGGCATCGTCCGACTCGTCGCCGTATCCGTCTTCGGAGCCGCCGTACATGTCGTCGTAGTCTTCAGGCGCGAACTGGGCGTCGTCCTCGCTGATGCCGAGCATGTCGAGCTCGTCATCGGTGAAGTGCTCCATGTCGTGATCGATAATCACGTCGTCCACGGTCTCGTCCTCATCGGCTTCGGCGTACTGAGTTTCGAGACGGTCGAGCAGGTCGTCCAATGCGGCGGCCTCCTCGGTACGGCCGCACTCGTCGAGGAAGTACTGCTCAGCCTGCACGGCACGCATGCGGTATTCGCCCGGCAGCCCCTTGGAACGTCCGAGCGTGTGGACGATCTCGATGGCCTTGTCCCACATCTTGAGGTCGGCGAGGGCGCCGGCATAGACCAGGAACATCTCGGCCTTCGCCTCGCCATGCAACGCCTTGGCATCGTCGGAGCGCACCACTTCGATGGCCTTCTTGGGATCGCCGTTGCCGCGTTCGCAGTCGGCGATGAACGGCAGGTAGTCGAGGAAGCCGTTCATGCGGTACGCGGTGCGGAACTCACGCAGGGCGAGCTTGTAATCGCCCTGACGGTACGCGATGAAGGCAAGCGTCTCACGGGAGAAATCGATGCGCGACGCCTGATGAGCAGCCCACTTGGCGTGGGCGAGGGCCAGTTCGGGATCCTTCTCCTCCAGCGCATAGGCGGCGAGGATGTGCAGGCCGATGTTCTCGGCGTGCTCCTTGGACAGGCCGCGCAGGCGTTCACGCTCTTCCTTGGACAGCATGGACCATTCCATGCCCTTGGGCATCTTCGGCTCGTTCGGACGACGATCCGTATAGGGGTTCTGCGAAGGATAGCTTACCGTGCCGTCGGAATTGCGACGGGGACCGTTCATATAGTCCTGACGCTTCTGCTCCCGATATTCGCGCTTCTCCTCGGCGGAGAACTCGCGACGCTCGCCGTCGCGGCGGTCATCGCGCTGATAGCGCGGACGATCGCCATCACGATGGAAGTCGCGGCGGTCATCGCGACGGTAACGCGGGTTGTCGCCGCCACGACGGTCATCGCGACGGAAACCACCACGATCACCATCCTTGCGGAAACCACCCTTGTGGAAGTCACGGCGCTCCCCATCCTTGTGGAAACCGCCCTTGCCGCGGTATCCGCCATGCTCGCCGTCGCGCCGGAATCCGCCGCGGCCGCCGTCCTTGCGGTAACCGCCCGACTTGCGGTAACCGCCGGAACGTCCGGAGCCGTAACCGCGGTTGCCGTATGATTTGCCGCCGGAGCGACCCTGTTCTTCTGCCATACGTGTATGCCTTTCTTAATGCAAAGTCTGTTGTTGCGATGCGATGTCACGATGAGCGGGATGGTCTCCATGCCGGCGCAACCACCCCAGCCGGCCCTGGCCGGCAGCTCCCCGCCAGTGGGAGCAGGAATGAATCAGTGCTTCTCGACGACGCCGAGCGCCTTCTTGCCGCGGCGGATGAGCGCGAAACGACCGTGCAGGAAATCGTCCTGGCCCAACGTCTGCTCTTCGTCGGTCACACGGTTGTTGTTCAGATACACGCCACCGGACTTGATGGTCTTGCGGGCCTCGGAAATAGACTTGAACAGGCCTGCCTTCACCCCGGCCTCGGTGATGCGGTCGTCGATGCCGACGGACGCGAACGTCTTGGCACCGGACTCGTCCTCTATCTTGAGTCCGTCGATGGCGGCTTCAAGCGTGTCCTCGTCGATGGAGGCAAGGTCGCCGCCGCGCCCGAACAGGGCTGCGGACGCGTCGATCGCCGCCTGCGTCGCGGCCTCGCCATGCACGAAGCTGGTCACTTCCCATGCGAGGGTGCGCTGGGCTTCGCGTGCGCCGGGATTGGTGCGCGATTCTTCGGCGAGTCGTTCGATCTCGGCCTTTGGCAGGAACGTGAACGCCTTGAGCAGGCCTTCCATCTCGACGTCGGGGCGGTTGAACCAGAACTGGTAGAACCGGTACGGGCTGAGCATGGTGGCATCGAGCCACACCGCGTTGCCTTCGGATTTGCCGAATTTCTTTCCGGTGGCGTCGGTGATGATCGGGCTGGTGAACACGTTCACCGTGACGCCGCGCACCTTGCGAATCAGGTCCATGCCGGAGGTCAGGTTGCCCCACTGGTCGGATCCGCCGATTTCCAGCGTGCAGCCGTACTCGTCGAACAGGTGAAGGAAGTCGTTGCCCTGCAGCACCTGGTAGCTGAATTCCGTGAAGGAGATGCCCTCCTCGGAGTTCAGACGACGCGCGACCGTGTCCTTGGCCAGCATGGTGCCGAGTCGGAAGTTCTTGCCGACGTCGCGCAGGAAGTCGATGACGGACATCTGCGCGGTCCAGTCGTAATTGGAGACGAAACGCACCGGATTGTCGCCGTAGGTTTCCAGAATGCCGCCGATCTGCCGCTTGAGCCGTTCGGCCCAGCCGGCGACGACGTCCTTCGGGTTGAGGGTGCGCTCGCCCGACTGGCGGGGGTCGCCAATCAGACCGGTCGCGCCGCCGACCAAGGCGATCGGATGATGCCCGGCGGCCTGAAGGTGACGCATGTTGATCAGCTGCACGAGATTGCCGATATGCAGCGACGCCGCGGTCGGGTCGAAGCCGCAATAATAGGTGACCGGCTCCCCGTTCAACGCTTCGGCGAGTTGTTTCCTGTCGGTGGACTGGGAAATCAACCCGCGCCATTCCAGTTCTTCAAGGACGGAATCGAATCCGGCCTCTTTGAAATCGGTGACGTGAGCCATGGATATTGGTACTCCCTATCAAATTCTGGGCATTGTGCATCTATCAGTCTCGCAGAACATATCGACAGCATGCGCCAGGACGGCTGCCCGCGAAACGCCGGGGAATGCTCCCCGGTTCGTCGCTTGAATCCGGCCGTCAGTGACGGTACAGGCTTTCGAGAATCCGGCGCAGCTGCTCCAGCACATCGTTGTTGCGTTCGGTGCGCAGTTTCGGGAACGAGGCGATCATTCGACGCTGCTGACGGTTGAAGATGGACATCGCCGCGTCCCTGACCCGCATCATGAAGTCGAACGACATCTCTTTGCCGGATTTCCACGATTCGCTCATCTTGCCGGTGACATCGCTGACGGCGACCTTCATGGCGTCTCCGTAATGCGTCATGGCGGCCATGAGATTGTCGAGACTGTTCTCGAAATGCATGATGCCGCACACCGTGACGACGAGGTCGATCAGCGTGAGCACGAACAGCACCCCGCACAGCCAGTGGATGGCGGGCAGCGGCAGCCGGTCGGTGACACCTGCAACCTGCGGCTGGATCACCGACGTGATGAGCACGCCGCCCACGCCGAACACGAACGCCCCCAGCAGGCAGATGCGCCCGTTAAGATTGAATTTGTAGTCGGAGTAGTCCCACCAGCGGGCATGAAACAGCGCCTCCATGACCCAGGATGTGACGTATTCCAGTATGCTGGCACCGACCATCGAAAGCAGGAACACCACCAGGGGATTGTGTACCTGTCCCAGCACCACGACGGCGCCGACTGCGCCCGCACCGTAAATCGGGCACAACGGGCCGTTGAGGAATCCGCGGTTGACTGGCCGGCGCTCCAGGATGGACACGAGAATGGACTCGTACACCCATCCGCAGAAGCTGTAGAACAGGAACCACAGGAACAGTTTTTCCACGAACAGCATCAGGCCAGCACCTCCCGGCTCCGTGAGGGCTTGTGCCGCCCGTCGTGCGCGGACGCTGCGGATGCTCCGCTTTCGATTGCGGCGAGGGGTTTACCGGACTCCAGTTGCGGCTTGGAGAACCGCTCCAGGGAGAAGGTCTCCCGTGTGGCACTGATCTTGTCGGCCATGGTGACCAGATAGCCTTCGATGTAGCTCGGCGGCTTGAGCGTCATGGGGAACATGTGGCATGCGATGCTGTCACGTTCGATCGCGTTGAGGCGGAAGTCACGCACTGCGTTGCGCAGTGCAGCCTGCCCGTGCGTGAACCCGTGCAGCCTATGGGCGCCGTCATCCCAGTCATGCCAGTCATACAGGAAGTAATCGTGCAGCAGAGCCGCGCGGACCAGCGAATGCAGATCGACCTTGTCCCACAGATGCAGGCGGTCGGCCATCCACACGGCGAGGCACGCCACGCGGATAGAATGCGCGAATGTCGTCACCGCTCCATGCTGGTAGCATCCGCGCTCGATATGCTGCATATGATCATGGACGATGATGTCGTGCCCATGCTCGTTGACCAACGACCGAATCTGATTGCGCGTCAGCACACTGTTTCCCTTCGCCCGAATCCGTCTTCCGTATGTCTGTGTCTCTTCCAGTCATGATTCTAGGTCAGGCTCCTGTCACGCGGGTTCATCCTTCAGGATGAGCCCGCGCGCTGGCGGGGATGTGGAGGCGGTCAGTCGGTGACGGAACGCAGGGACTTCGGGGACTTGTAGGCCGGACCATCGCTCACGGAGTTGGCGAACACGCGCAGCGCGTCGACGGTGGCCTTGGCGCAGGCGATCTGCTCACGTACACGGGCCGGCGACGTGCCGCCCTTGCCGTTGCGGGCGGACACGGAGCCTTCGGTGGACAGCACCTCGCGCACCTGCGGGGCCTTGTCGGCGGGCAGGAAGTCACGGAAGATCCCGATGAAATCGTCATCCGTGAGATCCCACAGCTCCTGGCCGCGGCCTTCGGCGAGCTTGACGCATGCACCGGAAAGCTCATGCGCGTGGCGGAACGGCACACCATTCTTGACGAGCCATTCGGCGATGTCCGTGGCGAGCGCGAATCCGGTCGGCGCTTCGGCTGCAAGACGGTCGTGGTCGAAGCTCATGGTGGCGATCATACCGGTGAAGGCGGGCAGCAGCACCTCCAGCGTATCGACCTGGTCGAAGACCGCCTCCTTGTCTTCCTGCAGGTCGCGGGCGTACGCGGTGGGCAGGCCCTTGAGCGTGGCGAGCAGGCCTGTCAGGTCGCCGATGAGACGGCCGGACTTGCCGCGGGCGAGCTCGGCGATGTCGGGGTTCTTCTTCTGCGGCATGATCGAGGAGCCGGTGGAGTAGGCATCATCGAGACGCACGAACGCGAATTCCTGGGTGTTCCAGATGATGATCTCCTCGCTCAGACGCGAGATGTCGACGCCGGCCATGGCGGCGACGAACGCGAATTCGGCCACCAGGTCGCGCGAGGCGGTGCCGTCGATGGAGTTCTCGGTGACCTTGCCGAAACCGAGTTCTCGGGCGACCGCGACCGGCTCCAGTCCGAGCGTGTTGCCGGCGAGCGCCCCGGAGCCGTACGGGCTGGCGTCGATGCGCTTGTCCCAATCCACGAGTCGCTGCACGTCACGCAGCAGCGGCCACACGTGTGCCATGAGCTGATGCGCGAGCAGCACGGGCTGGGCGTGCTGCATGTGGGTGCGGCCCGGCATGACGGTGCCGCCGGCCTTGACCGACTGGTCGATCAGCGCGGATGCGAGGGAAAGCAGCTGACCTGCGATGACGCGGGAGTGGCGGCGCAGCCACATGCGGATCAGGCAGGCGATCTGATCGTTGCGGGAACGGCCGGCGCGCAGTTTGCCGCCGAGCTCGTCGCCTGCGATCTCCAGCAGGCCGCGCTCCAGCGCGGTGGCCTCGTCCTCGTCGTCTTCGATGGGCGCAAACGCACCGGAGTCGACGCGGCGCTGCAGCTCGTCAAGCGAGGCTTCCATGCGGCTGAGCTCATCGGCGGTCAGCAGGCCTGCGCGGCCGAGGGCGCGCGCGTGGGCGCGGGAACCGGCGATGTCGTCATCGGCGAGTCGCCAGTCGAACTGCGTGGATTTCGACAGACGGGCCAGCTCGGGCGACGGTCCGGAAGTGAAGCGGCCGCCCCACAGGGCAAGGTATTCGGTGTTTTCAGCCATGCGATACTCCTTGGAGAATGGGCATATTCGTGCGGTTTCGACTGTCTGCCAGACTATCAGCGTTGTGATACATTCCCGTGGCGGCTCTCCGGTCGAGCGGCCAGATATACACAAGCACCAGCAGGAATGGCACCGTACAGCGTTACAAAACCGTCAGAGGGCGAATCGCCAGTGCGAGACCTCCTCGTCGATGTCGAACCCACCTTCGAGCACGAACTGTTTCAACAGTTTCGACGCCTGTACTTTCACTTTGAAATTCGGCAGCGTCACATTCATGCATCGCTCGAAGAACGATTTCGCCCGTGGCACGTCGATGGTGTCACGCAGGGCGTCGAATCGGCCGAATGCGTTCAGACTTTTCTCATTGATATATCTGACGGTGAGTTCTTCAAGCAACGACCTGTCAACGCCGAGATGATCCACGAGCTTGTCGATCTGCTCATCTTTCTCTCGTTTGGCATAGCGCGTGATGTAGTCCCGCAGCGTCATGCCTTCCTCGACTTCCACATCGCCACGCTCCACATCATGCAGGAACAGCTCAGCAAGTCGTTGTTCGTCCCTCGAAAGCGCAGCGAAGGATCGGTGCAGCTGTGCGGACATCTCCGCCAACTCCGGACTGTCCTCCTTGAGTGCCTTGAGCCATTTGACGAAGTTGGCATTCATGTAGTCGGTGTCGATCAGTCCGGTGTCGATTTCGGTGAGATACCCTTCCAGCTCATAAGGCGCTTCGGGGTCACGTCTCCCGTCATCGTCCGGTTCTCCGGCGCAGCTGTCATCATCGAACAGCTCCTTATACCGCTGGGCGAGAATCAGATATGTGCGTTCGTCAATTTGGGGACGCACGATATCAGGTTCGCCGTTCCCGCCATCGTTCTCATCCGCATCGTCGGCATCCGTGCCATCGACCTTGTATTCCGTGGTGTTCCAGTCGAAACCCTGCACTTTCGCCGCTTCAAGGTAACGATTCAGCTCTACGAACTCCTTGGCGAACTTGCGTCTGGCCTCCACCGATTCCGGCAGCTGCATGAGGTCCGATTCCCCGTTATCCGTGAACACGTCGAGAATCTCCAAGTACCGTGTATCCATGGATTTCACGTTCGCGGGCAGTTTCTGCACGAACAAATCAAGCGGCCTGTCGCCGGAGTACAGTTTCACCGCCGCTTCGATGAAGCCGTACATGGTGTGCGGCTTGCGGTAGTAGCGGATGACTCCGAACGGCTTGTCCGGCCCGAACAGGCGATTCGTGCGGCTGAACGCCTGGATGATGCTTTCGTAGTCGATGATCTTGTCGAGATACAGCGTATTCACCCATTTTGAGTCAAATCCGGTGAGCATCTGGTCCACGACGATGAGCAAATCGAGCTGCTGACTGCGGTTTGCTGCTATGCCGCCGTACGGACTCTTATGCGATAGTCGCGACGAAATATCTTTCTTCATCGCCGGCCATGTGGGGATGATGAACTCTTTGCCGAACGCCTCGTTGTAATCGGTGATGATTTCAGTCAGCGCATCTTCTTTGTCCGTTGCTCCTTCGTTGTTGTCGATGTTGGGATCAAACAACGCCGTTACATGCAACTTAGGTGCTTGCTGCTTAAACAGGTAATAATAGTTGACGGCTTCTGGAATGGAGGTGGTAGCGAGCATCGCATGGAATTTGCCCGCGTGGCTGAGCACCGGGAACTGTTCGAGAATGTCCGAGACCACCATGTTCGGATGCGGGGAGTCGATGCCATATTGGTCTCGTCCAAGGAAATCCTCGATTCCACTGATACGGTTTCCAGCGCCATCAACCATCGGCCCCATAGGGACCTCGGATTTATCCATGTAATGCTGAAACACCTTAGCTTTAATGGGGTCAGCAAGTACATCTTCCGTACTCTCAGCTTTCGCCTTGTCAAGAGCTACCACACGTCTAACATCGGAATCCTTGTACGTGGTCACCATGTACGGATCGAATCCGAGCACATTATGGTCACGGATGCCGTCGGCGATGCTGTATCGGTGCAGGCAACGACCGAACACCATGGCGGTGGTGGAGTTCTTCTTCTGGTTTTCGCCCAGAATGGGTGTGCCTGTGAATCCGAAGAACAGCGCGTTGGGGAAGGAACGGCGGATGACTTGCAACATGTCGCCGAAGGTGGAGCGATGGCATTCGTCCACGATGAAGACGATGCGTCGTGCAGCAAGTTGATCCAGCCATGTCTGGGTGACGCCCCGCTCCCCTGCTTTCACGTTGCTCATCTTCTGGATAGAGGTGACAATCAGAGTGTCGTTGACATCGGTGCTGTTGAGTTTATCCCGCAATACGCCGGTGTTCTCCGTGCCCTGCACTTCCGTCTCGCTATCGGCGAAGCTACGGTATTCCTTCAACGATTGGGTGCCCAGTTCGATTCGGTCCATGAGGAACACGACCTTGTCGGCGTCATGCGAGTCAGCAATGAGCTGAGCCGATTTGAAGCTGGTCATGGTCTTGCCTGAACCGGTGGTGTGCCACACATAGCCGCCGGGTCGTCCAGGCATGGAGGGTCGCTGTTCCCAATCACATTTCCTCACCACATCGGAGATGGCGTTTGCCGCGAGGTACTGGTAGCTGCGCAGCACCTTAAGGCATCCGTCCGCCGAGTCGGCGATGGTGTAGAAGCCGATGAGCTGATGCGCCATGGGAATGGACAGCAGGCCGGCGGTGCCGGAAGTGCCTCCGATGAACAGCTTCCATTCGTCTTTGCCTGGGTGTTGCCCGCCACAGATAGGCTCGTTGTTGTAGTCCGCCCAATGGAAGTAATAGCTTGGATTGAATTTGTCCGCGCCGGGATTGGCGAAGTAGACGGCGTCGTCGGGGGTCATGGCCACGAAGATCTGCACGAGACGGAACAGGCCGGTGAACACGCCTTCGTGCGCGTATTTTTCGATCTGATTGGTCGCTTGGCTGACGGGTATGCCGCTTTTCTTGAGCTCGATATGGATCAATGGCATGCCATTGATGAGGAGCACGAGGTCGCCGCGCCGCGAGCTCAACATCGTGTTCTTGGCTGGATAGACCGGTTGCTGAACGATTTGGTAGGTGCTTTTGCCGCCCGCGATTTCCTTGCGGTCATAGATGTAGAGACTGACTTCCTTGCCGAAATGCGCCACATCTTCTTTGTTGTCACGCGTGATAGACACGGTACGCCCGTTGACGAACGAATTGAGCGCGAGCGGCGTTCGCAGGGTCTCGATCTGCTCGATTATCTGTGCCATTTCCCCGTCCGTCAGCGGGTATTTGCCAAGCCTGTCTATGTCGTTGTTGTTGCGGTACAGTATGTCTTTCCAATTGTCGAGCAAATCCCGCTCAGTTGGATAGCGCAGGACACCGTCCTTCCATCCATGCTGCTTGAGCACGGTGATGACGTTTTCCTCAAACACCGATTCGCTATCGAATATCATGATTCTTCTCCCCTTTGGACTTCCCATTGTCCTGCTTTTCGCGAGCCGACGCGCTTAAGTAATCCACGCCCAATGAGTATTTCAGCATCTCTCCGCACAGTCGCTGATGAGACTCCCACGGCACGTGCCATATCATCGTATGTCGCGCTGGGGCTCTTCTCTACAAAATGAAGAATGACTCGCTGTCTCTCGGTTATCTGCTCATTCAAACCATTTAACTGCTCATTATTGTCAGTTATCTGCTCATTCGAACTATTTATCTGCTCATAATCGTCAGATATCTGCTCATTCGAACTATTTATCTGCTCATAATCGTCAGATATCTGCTCATTGTTATCAGGCTTGGCATCCGCCTCCAACATGAGCGTGAGTATCGTGCGATCAGCTTCTCCGAAGTTCTCTTCAATCCGTGGTTCAGGAAGTCCTGCATTCGCCCATGTGGCGAACACATCGGGGACACCCGTACCAGCTCGCTCGCCCACATCGATTAGGCTGAACATCTTCATGACAAGACCGTTGCGCGGATCAGACACCCCGCCAAGACGCATCTGCTCAACACCCGTTCGGATATCGCCCGGATTTTCGAACACCAATCTATCGGGTGCGCGTCTGACCACCACACCACGCACGCCATAGTAATCAGCGTTGAACAAACAGTTGGCCAATGCCTCGCGAATTGCCTTATGCATGGGAGTGTCATCAACGCGGAAGATGCCATTAAGTTTGAAAGGGGTCTTCAGAGACTCGGCAAGTTTGAGATTCACGCGGAAAAAGAAATCAAAGAGGTTGCCTGACCACATGCCATCGCCGGAATGGACACGATCAGTCCAACGAATCGTCGGATCTAGAGTCTCCTGATAATCAAGGAAATAATGCGGACATTCGCGCACGATGTCATAGTCGTTGCCGAACATAAGCAGACCGCCGAACGTAGGATGAAGCTTACCGTCTTCTCGGCTCACCATTGCCGCGCCAACAGCACGCAGAAAACGCTCGTCATCGAGATCGGTCCAAGAACTGCCCTGACGTACCGCACGGAAACGATTGCGATATGCCCGCACTGTGTCTGTATTGAAGTCGGCAACAGTGAGATCGTCCAGCACCTTGGAATCCATCGTCTCAGCTCCCTGATCCCGGAGCATTGCTGAGATCTCCTGCCGCGTGCAACGGTAGTCGCCCTCACCACGCCGACGGTAGGTTCCCCCGAAGAGATCATTATTGATATACACGGGGCGTTCGTCACGCGGAGCGCGCGGAACGTGAATAGCCAGCACCATCCCACCATCCGCTTCGAGCACTTCAACTTCCGATTCGATGGGCAGCACGGCGCTCACCTTGGACCGGTTGCTGACCGTGTTCCAAAAGTCCTGGCGAAGATGTTCCGCTTCAGTTGGTGTAAGTCCAATCGGCGCGAAGGTACCGTCTTCGCGCTCCTTGACGCCAAGCAGGATGACGCCGCCGTAGGTGTTGGCGAAGGCGGAGTACGTCTCCCACATGCTGCGTGGGAGGCCGCCTTTGCGGCTTTCGCCTCGATCCGGTTATTCTCGCGATATGAGGCGAGCTTCACGATATCGAAGGTCTCCATTGCTCCACCTCCCCTCACACGAACATCTTGTCAAGCAAGGATTTCTTGATGTTCCGCAGCAATTCCAACTTACGCTGATGAAGGGTGATGAGGTCGTCAAGGTGATTGAAGAACTGGCCAATTACTTTTTGCTCAGACTTGCATGGCATGAGAATACTTGCATTGCTGACAAGCTCTTTGTTGAGATTGTTGACGGTACTTCCAGAAGCGAGCATACGATACTGATTGAGCATTTTCGGGGTACCAAGCATGTGGCAAAGATACATTGGATCAAAGCTTTTCGGCTCATCCCGAATCAACAACCAACCATCATGAATACAGCCTTCTATCGCCATTATGTATGGTCTGCCAAAGCTCATTGAATTGGACAGAATCAAATCGCCAGGGTGCACTTGCCGGGTCTTGCTCAGGCCCTCAGGTTTTATTTTCTCGGAGGTCTTACTGATATACCGACCAAGCGAAGGAGCATCGCCAATCTTGACCCAATTCAAACCATTGGTGTCATCCGTTATGTATTCATCGATCGGACGTGGTGAACCACCTCGTTCAATAACGACAAGTTCACCCAACTTACGCTGTTCCCAAGCGGGTGTACCCCTGTCATGTCAGTTGTCCTCAAGTAAGGCAAAAGGCTCCCCTGCGCATATGCGCAAAAGAGCCTTGCAAATCAGCGGGAGCCGTTCGACGATATTACTCGACGGTGTTCTTCGGCACCTCGATGCCGTTGCCGAACTTGACGTCGCGGGCGGCGGCCACGCGGGACGGCAGGCCGTAGATGTCGATGAAGCCATTGGAGGACTTCTGGTCGAAGCTGTCGCCGGAGTCGTAGGTGGCGAGGTTGTAGTCGTACAGTGAGCTGTCGGAGCGACGGCCGGTGACGACGGCGCGACCGCCGTGCAGCACCATGCGAATCTCGCCGGAGACGTACTTCTGGGTGTCCTCGATGAAGGCGTTGAGCGACTGGGTGGCGGGGCTGAACCACTGCGCATCGTACACCAGCTCACCCCAGCGCTTGTCGATGTCACGCTTGATGCGGTGCTGTTCGCGCTCCAGGCAGCAGTTCTCCAGCTCCTGGTGTGCGGTAATCAGAGCAACGGCGCCCGGGGCCTCGTACAGCTCGCGGGACTTGATGCCGACCAGACGATCCTCGATCAGGTCGATACGGCCGATGCCCTGGGCGCCGGCGCGGCGGTTCATCTCCTCGATGGCCTGCAGCGGGGTGACGTCGCGGCCGTCGATCTTGACGGGAATGCCTTCCTTGAACTCGATGACCACTTCGTCCTCGACGGGCGGGAACGCCGGGTCGTCGGTGTAGGAGTAGCAGTCCTTGGTCGGGCCGTTCCACGGATCCT
>OLNL01000537.1_pt1 | contig 41204 bp, 40 predicted proteins | sample 1672181 | NCBI WGS metagenome assembly OLNL01 (sample SAMEA3136656, study PRJEB25190) | human gut metagenome | biome: human gut; feature: human-associated habitat; material: faeces | place: Austria | collected 2013
AACCAAGACGTCCAGGTGATATTGCGACTTGCTACGCAGATCCGACTCGTGCTAAAGAACAATTAGGCTGGGTAGCTGAAAAGAACTTGGATGATATGTGTAGAGACACATGGAATTTTGCGAAGAAACAATTATTATAGTGAGGTATTTATGGCAAAGATTATTTTAACGGGGGATCGTCCGACAGGTAAATTGCATATTGGACATTATGTGGGTTCCTTAAGAAATCGTGTTCTTTTACAGAATTCTGGAGAATATGATGAAATTTATATTATGATTGCGGATGCACAGGCATTGACAGATAATTTTGATAATCCGGATAAGGTACGTGAAAACATTTTAGAGGTGGCTTTGGATTATTTGGCTTGTGGTATTGATCCGAGTAAGACAACAATTTTTATTCAGTCTGAAATCAGTCAATTGACAGAATTGACATTCTATTATATGAACTTAGTTTCTGTAAGTCGTCTTCAAAGAAATCCAACTGTGAAGGCTGAAATTAAGATGCGTGGATTTGATGCGAGTATTCCCGTTGGCTTCCAGTGTTATCCAATTTCACAGGCTGCCGACATTACGGCATTTAAGGCGACTACGGTTCCTGCTGGAGAAGATCAGATGCCTATGATTGAACAGACGCAGGAGATCGTTCATAAATTCAATTCGATTTATGGGGAAACTTTGGTAGAACCTAAAATCTTATTACCACAAAACTGTGCTTGTTTAAGACTTCCGGGTACAGATGGTAAGGCAAAGATGTCTAAGTCTTTGGGTAACTGTATTTATTTGTCGGATGATGAAGAGACAATCAAGAAGAAAGTTATGAGTATGTATACAGACCCAGATCATATTAAGGTGAGTGATCCTGGTAAGATTGAGGGAAACTGTGTATTTACATATTTGGATGCGTTCTGTAAGCCAGAGCATTTCGAAAAGTATTTGCCAGAATATGAAAACTTGGATGCATTAAAAGCACACTATCAGCGTGGTGGTTTAGGAGATGTGAAGGTGAAGCGTTTCTTAAATAGTGTTATGCAAGAAGAGTTGGCTCCAATTCGTGAAAGAAGATTGGAATGGCAGGCAAAACTTCCTGAAGTTGTCAAGATTCTAGAAGAGGGTACGAAAAAGGCGTATGCGACAGCGGAAAAGACTTTGGATGAAGTGAAGTCAAGTATGAAGATCAATTATTTCAAAGATAATTCTTTGATCTAGGGGTATAGAAAATGGTAGTTGTAGATAAAGAAAATTTTATGGGTGGTACTGGTATTGCACATTTTGAACATATCATGAGTGCTCAAGAGATGCATGGTATGAATCGTGTGTATGCCAAGGTCACTTTAAAGAAGGGTTGTAGTGTTGGTTATCATGTGCATAATGGAGATGGCGAAGATTATTTCGTTCTTTCTGGAGTGGCAACACTGGATGATAATCATGAGCGAACTTTATATTTAAAGCCAGGGGAACATTATTTTACGCCAAGTGGCAAGGGTCATAGTATTTTGAATGAACAAGATGAGGATCTTGTCTTCATGGCTTTGATTATTTATGATTCTCAACAAAAAATATAAACAGATTACTAATTTGTGCAAACATGATAAACAAAATTGATATATAATACTATTGGTTTTGTGAAAGCGACTTCGCACATAGAACTATTTCTCTCTATAATATTTCTGTGAGAAATAATCCGTCAATTTATTCTCTTAAATCGCGACTTAATAGAGGATGCATAAAGAGTAGGAATGCGCGCCTACTCTTTTTTGTTGGTTAAACTTTGTGTATTATAGATATAGGAACGTCTGAAGTGGGTAAAAGATGCGTCTTCCACACCGTTGTGGCCTGGGTAAGCGTTATTTATTTTTGAAAGGTAGGGTATGTTGTATGTCAATCAAGAGTTTTACAGATACATCTAAAATTAAAGGTTCTGATATAGATCGATTTTGTCGTATTATGTCGGATACAAAGAAAATCAAAATTCAAATAACAAATGATCATCATGATCTAAAAGATGTTGAAGAATTCAAAAAAATGTTTGGATTCAGTAAATGAAGTACGTAACTGTTCTTTGAAATGAATTGATTCTAAACTTACTAGAAATAAAAAAAGTTTCTTTGGAACGACCTATGCATTTGGAAAAACGATTAATACACAGTTAAGTGGACAATTATCAAAGAATTAAGTGATTCCATAAAGAGTGCAGAAATATCTTATGGGTTAAGAAAAGCAAAAGGGTAGTGTAGTATTACCTTTGCCTTAATTGCATAGCATAATTTAATGAAAATTTAAATGTAAAGGAGCTAATATTATGGATAATACAACAAGTTTCAATATTTGTGTAGATAGTGATATTTTAAAACAATGTGAAGCCATGTATGGTGAATTAGGTGTTGATTTGAATACTGCGATCAATGTGTTTCTTAATAAGTCACTCTGTGTAGGTGGTTTTCCTTTTGATGTAAACAAGGAAACAATGGCAGCTATGTTGGAGGCTGAACGTATTGTGTGTGATCCTTTTGTAAAACGATACTCTGACGTAGAGCAAGCGTTAAGAGTATTGAAAGAGTGAGTATACATTGAGAACAAATATATTTAAAAAAATGAAGAAACGCTAGCTTGAGACTGTCGAAATGGAATAAAAAAAGAGTAAAAGCTCTAAATTTGATTGTTGTGAGTCTAAACATCTTACCGAGTCCTCATTGTTTTTAGCCTTGGTCCAGGCTGACGTTTCCTATCACTTTCCGTTTGGTTTTGGTAGGGTACACCGTTTTTGGTATTTCTACCATCAATCGGATTTTACACAATATATTTTATTAAGGCTAAGGCTATCCTCTTGTATTGACATCCATATAAATGAGTATGGATACAATAAGCTTTAGTGTTCGTGTAGATAGTAATATTAAGAAACAAAGTGAAGCGAGTATGGTAATTTGAATATCGCAATTCATGTTAATGGTTTTCTTATTGATGTTCGTTTAGAGAATCTATGTTCGAAGCAGTATTTAGTATTGAAAGATGTTAGTTTGTGACTGATTTTAATACAAATTCACTAAAAAGTACAAAGACAAATGGTTGGATAGGGATTATAATAAAGGTGTATTAAGTGCTAATACATAAAACTTCCTTTCTATTTTAAACTATTGGAAATGCGGCAGGACTTTGTGTCTTGTCGTTTTTCCTTTATAATGGGTGTGGAGGTTTTTTTTGTGTATGAAATATCCTAAGTTTTTAAATGAGAAGTATAATACGATTGGTGTTTGTGCTATGTCGAGTGGTGTAGGGCATAAGCTAGATAGTTTTGATGCATCTATAGAGTATATTCAATCCAATGGGTTTCATATTGTTGAAACTGCTAGTGTTCGTAATAATAGTGAACCAAGTATTGATGCCAAAACTCGGGTTGATGAATTGAATTCGTTGGTGAATGATTCTAGTGTTGGAGCTGTATGGTTGGCGGCTGGGGGTGACTTTCAGTTTGAGACGTTGCCGTATATTGATTTTGATTGGATTGAAAAGAATCCCAAGTGGTACTTGGGTGCGAGTGATCCTACAAATTTATTGTTTCCCATAACTTGTAAGTGTGATTTGGCTACGGTGTATGGTTTTAATGCGGGTAGTTTTGATAAATATGGTATTAATGAATATTCGAGTTTGTGTCTTGATTTTTTAAAGGGAAAGAATAGTGAACTGCATTCAAGTTCTCTGCATCAGGATGTTGATTTTTATAATGATGGAGCTCCTATACTTAACACAAAGACAGAATATGTGGGTAATTGTAGTGTAGTGGGTAGATTACTTGGTGGTTGTTTTGAGAGTATAAATGATATGGCGGGTACGCCTTATGATTTTGTAGAAGAATTTAATGAGCGTTATAAAGAGGATGGGATTATTTGGTTCTATGATATTTTTTCAATGAATTCATGTGATGTGTATCGTGCTTTATTGAAGATGAAGTATATGGGGTATTTTAAATATACAAAGGCAATATTGGTGGGTCGTGTACTATTTAAGAATGTTTCGGATTTAATTGGGTATGAAGACGCTTTTAAAAAAGCACTACCTGATATCAATGTTGTATTTAAGATGGATATTGGACATACATATCCGCATATGTATGTAGTAAATGGTGCCATGGCTAGAGTTGAAATTAAAGATGGTCATGGATCTATTTATTATGAACTTAAAGAGTGATTGAAAATACGGAATACCAGGATGAAGTACAAGAATTATTCTTATTAGTGAATTGGGTGTCTAAAGAATATCCAAAGTATTAGGGTTGGGTAATACAGGTCATTTGATTGAATTTGCTAAAGAGAAGTAGGAGGATTATTTATATATTGAGTGTGCTGGTAGTATTATCATTTGTAATCCGGATAAAAGGGAATAGTTTAAAACCCCATATCTATAGAAGGTATGGGGCATTTTGATATCTAAAAATCAAACGAACTATACTTTTCTTTTCTGGTTGAGAAAAATGCAATATAAGTATATACTGATATTAGTTCTAATAAGTAGAAGTAATACAAAAAAAGAGAGGTTGAGAAATATGATCGTTATGGATTTAAAATTGGATAATTTATGTGCATTTAGAAATTTTCATGTGAATTTTTCGTATCCAAAAAAAATTGTGAATTCATATATTGAACATGAACATTTGGATGGATTACCAAATTTTCGCTATAAGAAAGTGAATATTATTATGGGTTCAAATGCGACAGGAAAGACGTCTTTAGGTCGTCTGATTCTTTCTATATTTATTTTGATTGGAAAAAGAAATGTAGAAATTATTACGTCATATATTGCGGATAAAGATAAAAAAGCTTCTTTTTCAATGGATTTTGTGAATATGGATCATGATATTTATAAGTTATATAGAATTAATGCAGAGTTTGATCCTAGTGAAAATCATGATTATTCTTCTGAGAATATTAAAATTCGAATTGAGTCGACTGATATTAAGCAAAGAGAAAATTATGAGACTTGTGCAAAAAGACTAGATTCAATAATGACAGGTTTTACAGATACGAATTACATTATGGAATTAGAAAAATTGAAGAATTTATCATGGCTATTTTCGTTTCCGTTTGATGCGTTCTTTAAAACTAGATATCGCATTGAAGAGAATGAAGAATATTTGAGAGTGTTGAATCATACTTTAAAAGTATTAGATCCTGCAATTAAGGGAATTATAAAATTAAATGAACTTGAAGATACTTATGCGATTCAGATGGGAAAGGAAGAGATTCTTATAAAAGATGGTAAGATATTAAATCCGTCTATGTTGTCTAGTGGTACAAAATCTGGTCTTGATATTGCGGGAATTGTAGCTTCTATTAAATCGGATAAACATAGTTTTTATTATTGTGATGAAAAATTTTCGTATGTACATTCAGATATCGAAAAAGGCTTTTTATCATTAATGATTTCTTTGTTGAAACCCAATAGTCAGTTGTTTTTTACAACACATAATTTAGATATATTGGATCTGCCTCTTCCTAAGCATAGTTTTAACTTCTTAAAGAAAGAAATATTTGAAGATGATCAAGTCATTAAGGTAATAAATGCGGCCGATTATCTAAAGAAGAGTACGGATTCATTGAGAAATGCAGTTGATAATGACTTGTTTTCGGTTTCACCAAATTTAGATTTATTATATGAAATTGAAGATTTGTAAGATTAGGAGCCATTGCCATGTCTAAAAATATTTATCATTTCTTTGTTGAAGGTGAAGGGGAACGTGCCATTATTAATACATTAAAAACAGATTTTCAATGTATTCAAGCTGGAAAAGTGGATGTATTTAATGTTATTCAGAATAAATTGAACAAAAATATTTTAATGAAATTAAAACCTGGAACGATTGTTATCTTGGTGTTTGATACAGATAAAGATGAAACGGATATATTAGACTACAATCTTCATTTCTTAAAAAAACAGTCTAATGTGAAAAAGGTGATTATTATTCCTGAAGTGAAAAATCTAGAGGATGAGTTAGTGCGTAGTTGTAATATTGCAAATGTAAAGGAGCTCATGAAGAGTAAATCGAATAGTGAGTATAAGAGTGATTTAGCAAAATGTAAGAATCTTAAACAAGTTTTAATAAACCATCATTTTGATATTAACTCCTTTTGGAATCAAAATCCAAAAGGAGCATTTACGGAGTATAAGAATGATAGTAATTTGATTAAGAAATAAAAGGGAAAACATTTGCGTAATTTCCAAAAAATGAAAAAAATCAAGATTTGAATTGTTTTTGTAAGTTCTCTTTGGTTGAATCAGAAAATGAGCTGTAGTTTGTAACTACAGCTCAATCTGTTTAATAAAGCAACTTTTGTATTCAAATTCGAGTTCTTTTGCGACCTTATCGTGGTCTACTGTTTTTGAGGGTGTGATAGTATCATTGTTTGTACTCCAAGTAAAAAGGAATAGTTTAATAGAAGGTATGAGGGTTGATCGTATAATGTGTTAGATATTTATAATTCACAACGAATGCAATTTGGCAATCAATGCTTCTTGAAGGACTTGCGAAAAATTGATTTTTTTGCTCATAGCTTCTTTGTTTAACCATTCGGGTATGGTTAATGTTTTTTTGATAGCTTTATTGAAATGTGTTTTTGCATATTCTTCAACATCAACAGATACAAGGGTGACAAAAGATTGTTTAAATTCGAATTCAAGTTCAGATGCGATTTGTGTTGGATCAATTTCTTCTAACTTTGAAGGAATTGGAATATCTTCATTGTCTAGTTTTGCGCTGAACAATGCACCGGCTAGACAATCTACGGCCATTTCCATTGCGTCTTGTAGTGAATCTCCACATGTGGAAAGGTAATTGAAGTCTGGAAAAATGACAGAGTAATGATTTTCTTCTTTAAAGAAACAAGCTGGATAAATTGACAACATGTTGTTTACCTCCTTTTTAAAATATTCAAGCAGAGTTATTTAAGCCCTGCTGGATTGTTCAGTTGACTTTGACAATGGTATAGTCACTTTACATTTTTTCGTTGGGTGTTTGTATTGCCTGTGGGAACCCATCCATCCGTAAGGATAAGTCGCTCCATATCCTTTGACGTCATTGGCATATGTGTCCTCCTTGCACAATTATTATACCAAAATATACGTGTATACACAATACGTATTATAGTGAAACGTATAAACAAAAAGAAGGAGGTTAATCCTTCTTTGAAATGTAAAGCGTACAAGTAAAGTCTAGGTTTTTAGATTGGTCAATCAAGTATTGGGGTTGTACTTTTGCGCCCCAGCTGTTGATTCCGCCTACGCCCATTTGTTGTTTTGTGATTCTTAGATGGGTTGTGTGGGTTTGTGGAAGTTCAAATGTGTGGTTAGCATTATATAGGTGCATAAAGGAATACTTGCTTGCCATGCATTCCATTTTTTCAGACTTGATGTTTACTTGAATGGTATCGTTGGATAGGCTGCACCATTTGCAGTCTGTGTGGTTGCCGTGTTCTTGTGGCTTTAAGTATGGAATGTAGTTTGTGTCTACGTTTTCAAAGTAGAAATCAGTTAGAGCATGGTCTCGATCTATATATGTGTCTTTTTCGCCTTTTCCAAAATAGGCGAAGTTTTTGAATTCTTCTTTTAGAGCAAATTCGATTCCAAAGAGTGGTAGTGTTTGTCTTTGTGAGTTTTTGTCTAGGTGCAACTGGATTTGAATACTTTGATTGTTGTAGACTGTATAGACGAGTTTACATTCTTCTTCAATAGATTCAAGTTGTATTGTATAGATCATTTGTGCGCATTTGGAGTTTCGTATCATTTTAAAGTCAACTACATTTTGAAATAGGCTGGCATTTAGCCAGTTGGCATAGGTTTGTTTGGCACCACGATCATTGTCGGTTAAAGCTCTATAAAAGACGGGTTTTGGTGCTTGCTTGAGTATTTCTTCATCATTTACTTGAATGGATACTAAACCTTTTCGTTTGTCGAATAAGTATTCGGTATCGATAAATTGAATGCCAATTGTTTCTTTGCCTTCTACTACGAGCATGGCTTGTTCTTTGGGTTGGTCTTGTTTGACTTCAAAGACTTGTTGGTCAAAGGATTGAATGCCAAGTGGTGTTTTGTAGTAGATGGTTTTTGTGTAATAGCCTGGAGTATTGATTTGTTTAAATTGTACGGGCATTGTTTTTGTAGTGCCTGGTTCTACGCTTGTTTTAAAGATGCCGGATTGTATAACGAGTCCGTTTTGTTTCAATTCAAAGATAAAGGTATCTTTGCTTAGGTCGTAGAATAGGTTTTTATTTTTAATGGTTACCGAATCGAAATGGATTTCCATATCGACATAGCGGTAGAGTTGTTTTAGTTCTTGGCTTTTACCGGTTTCTTCTCGATTTGGCAATAGGATACCGTCTCCACAAAAGTTGGAGTCGTTTGGATAGTCGTCGAAGTCTTGTCCATAATAGTATTGTCCGTCTTTTAAAATAGCTTGGTCTACATAGTCCCATACAAAGCCGCCTTGGTATTGTTCGTATTCGTCTTCTAGATTGGTATATTCTTCCATGCCTCCAAGACTATTTCCCATGGCGTGCATATATTCACATAGCATAAATGGTTTCATTGGATGGCTTTCCAGATAGGCTTTCACATTTTCTGGAGATGTATACATTCTAGATTCAATATCGGATGCATTTTCGAATGTTCGATCTTGTGTGATGCCTTCATAGTGGACAAGTCTTGATGGGTCTTGTTCTTTGAAGTAGTCGTGTAGGAGCATGAAGTTGGATCCGCTTCCTGATTCATTTCCAAGTGACCACATTAAGATGCAGGCGTGGTTTTTATCTCTTTCATACATGCTTCTTGCACGGTCTAATAAACAATCTGTCCATTCGGTTTTGTTTTGTGGAAGGATATCACGGGCTCCGTGGGTTTCTAGATTCATTTCGTCAATGACGTAGATTCCGTATTGGTCACATAGCTTATACCAATAGCTGTTGTTTGGATAGTGAGATGTTCGTATGGCATTGATGTTTAGTGATTTTAAGATATGAATGTCTTCTTCCATTTGTTCTTGAGATAAACATCTTCCTGTTTTTGGATCCCATTCATGGCGGTTGATGCCGTGGAATACAATTCGTTTTCCATTGAGTTTCATAATGCCATATTCAAGTGTGAATTTTCTAAATCCGACTTGTTCTTGAATGGTTTCTATGATTTCGTTGTTTGTATCGTATAAAACGAGTTCTAATTGATACAGATTCGGGAATTCACTGCTCCATAGACATGTGTTTTCTACAGGGATTTCAAATGTATCTTGCATATTGCCATTCCATACGATGTTTCCCTGTGGATTATATAGTTTGGCTTGTAGTGTATGGGATTCATTGCTACTCATTTTACAAACACAACTAAGGACACTTTTGTGTGTGTCTAGATCAATGTCTGTATCGATTTTTAAGTCTTGTATGTGAAGGCTTGGTTGTTTATAGATCATGACATCTCTAAATATGCCTGTAAAGCGCCACATGTCTTGGTCTTCTAGCCATGTGCCTGTGCATTTTTGAAAGATGCGTACGCAGAGTATGTTATCTTTTTCTTGTGTGTATTTTGTGATGTCAAAGCGGCTTGGAGTAAAGGAATCTTCTGCGTATCCGATAAATTTACCATTTAGCCATACGTAGATATTGGATTCTGCACCTTCAAAGGATAGGATGAGTTTATTTCCTATAAAGTCTTGTGGACAATCAAATGTTTTACGGTATTGATAGACTTTATTTTTGTCCATGTCAATTTGTCCGGGTTTAACCACATCATGCCCATCCCAAGGGTAGGTAACGTCTGTATAGTGTGGTTTATCGAATCCTTGGAGTTGGATGTGTCCGGGTACTTGGATGTCATTCCAGTTGGAGTCATTAAATTCTGTATTATAGAAGAATTTAAAGCATGAATCATAATTTTTTGTAGTGTTGAATTTCCATGTTCCATTTAGTGAGAATGAGCTTGGTTTTTTATCCTTTCCAATTGTATATATGTGGTCGCTGTAAGCGTGTTGTCTATTTACTTGAAAGACACGTGGGTCTTTGATCCAGTTTAAGTCTGGTGTTCGCATTGTATCACTCCTTGTGTTATTGGTAACTTAAATTATATCAAAGGCAAGTATTGAAAGGAAGGTAAAAATCAATTAAAATAGTTGTTAAATTGGAGGTTGAAAGATGTCAGACATTCTTGGTTTTGTGGTTTCAATAGCCTTAATTTATTTTGGAATCAAAGTCGCATTTAAGTTCATTAAGTGGATTGGGATTTTTATTGTTGCAGTATTTGTGTTTAAGATGGTAGCACTACTTATATAAGGGAACATGAAGTTCTCTCTTTTTTTTATGTTCAAACGATAATTTATAGTTTTAACGTATTAATTTGAAAATAATTCAAATTTTCCGAAATTAAAAAGAGCGTTTAAGCTCTTTTAGTTTGCCTCTAACATGTCGGCTAGGGAAGTGTCTTGTACGAATGTATTTGCGTTATTCATAAATAATACATCCGTGATTAAATCGTCTTTAATGAGTCTTGTGTAGTCTTCAAAGTAATATCTGGCGTCTACGACGGTAATGGATGCGTATTGTGGAATCAAGAATGGGATTAAACTGTTCGCATAGGAGTCTTTGATCAATAGTAGGTGTCTTTTTGAGTTGTTGTCTACATTGATGTGGAATAGGGCTTTGTTGCCTCCCATAAAGACTGTGTATTTGTCTTTTGTTTCTAATGCGTCTGAGTGATAGATGGTTCTTGATTTTTTATTTGTGGATTCGTCTGTGATGACGTAATCGCATTTATCTTTTGGTACGTAGATATCGATTTCGTCTTTGATGTTTACACTTCCTGTTTTATTGGCGAGTGTTCCTTCAAAGTTTGTTGTGACTGGATATATTGTATAGTCGGATTGTTTGGTTGTTTCAAGATTGAATGCTTTGGCTATGTCTTGATAGGCATAGTAGGATGCAAGGCTTGTCCAATGGTGGTCCGTTTTATAATATAAGTATTCGTCTTTGTGTTTTTTTAATGTATTTCGCAAATCTATTTTTACGATGGAATCATCCAATTTACTATAGATGTTGTCTATTTGTTTATCTTGGTTTAGGGTAACTGCATATTTTGGCAGGTACGCTTTTTTTATACTTACAGCATTTGGAACTGTCACAAATCCTACGTTGAGTTCTGGATAGTTTTGTTTAAATGTGTTTATGGCGTTTAGATTTCTTTCGAGTTGTTCCTTGTTTGTCTTGGCTGTTTTTTCTATAAGGCCTTGTTTAGTAAGGAATACGTCTTGTATTTCTTTTACGCCAAATGTTTTTTGAATCAAGTATTTAATATGTATGTTTTGATCTCTACATACGAATTGATCAGAGAACCATGTATTTAAGTCTTTTGTGTATTGCCCTGATAATACGTGTTCTGTATTCCATGATGGAAAGGTTTGTAGGGGTCTATTTTCTGTTTCGGATTGTTTATGGTCAGGGATAATAATATTTGCAGTCATTATTATTAGAGTTGCTACACTAACAACTTTGGCTAGGCTGCTTGCCATAATGCTTGAATATTTATGCTTCATGTTAGACCTCCTTTTCTAGAATGCGAAGTATAGGAAGGAATGATAGGTTCCTCCAACAATAAATGCGATGCATACAATGATTAGAATTATGTAGATTGTCCATGTTGTGTATACGGCTTTCATTTTGTATTGGTTGTATACAAAGATTTGAATTCTGTCATAGACTTTTGTGCTGAGTAGAATGGCGAGTACGAATAATATGAAATAGGATTTTAACATAAACTTGGCTTGGTTATTTGCGAATGTTGTAGTTCCTATACTTATCATTTTTCCAAGTGTTGAAAATGCGGTTGTGATATTTGGACTCATAAAGAATACCCATCCAATTAATACTACGAGTAATGTATAGATGTGGGATATTGGTTTTGGAAGTTTTTCGAGTTTTTCTCTTAAGAAGAATTTTTCTAGGAGTAAAAGACATCCATAATAGAGTCCCCATAGAATGAATGTCCAGTTAGCGCCATGCCATAGTCCTGTACAGAACCATACGATAAAGATGTTTCTTATGTATGTGTTTTTGTATACGCGATTACCACCTAATGGAATGTATAGATAGTCTCTAAACCATTGGGATAAGGAGATGTGCCATTTTCTCCAGAAGTCTTGTACAGATGTGGCTGTGTATGGATGGTCGAAGTTTGGCTTGAAGTCAAAGCCAAAGAATCTTGAGAGTCCGATGGCCATGTCTGAATAGCCGGAGAAGTCAAAATAGATTTGTAGCATGTAACAAATGGCTAATAGCCATACGCCTAGAGTGGAAGTGTTATTTTGAAGTATGGAGTAGACATAAGATAATTGGTCTGCTAGCAATACTTTTTTTATTAAACCTTTACTGAATAGAACCATGCCAGATGCGTATTGTGCTTTTGAGAGGGTTCTACTTGTTAATTGGTCTTCCATTTCGTGGTAGGAAACAATGGGTCCCATACTGATTTTTCCAAAGAAACTTACATAGAGTGTGAAGAGTATGATATTTTTTTTGGTTTACTTTTACCGTTATATACATCGAATATGTATGAGAGTTCACTGAATGTAAAGAAGGATAGTCCTACGGGTAAAGCGATTTTAAGATTAGATTGTATGTGGAGTATGTCCATTAAGAATCCTGTGTATTTATAGAAGCCTAGAATAAATAGGTTAACAACGACGGATACTATGAGTAGTATTTTTTTAGTTTTTTCATCATCTTGCGCTTCGAGTTCAAATGCCGTGAAGTAGTTCCATAGAATGGATAGTATTAATAGTACGACATAGATTGGGTTTGGCCAGGCATAAAAGAGTAGGCTGAATACTACTAATAGAATGTTTTGTAGTTTTATGTTTCTGATTTGTTTTGTAAGTAGAACACTAATGGGTAGGAAACAAAATAAAAAAATTAAATCTGTGAATACCATATTTTATTCCCCCTCGCTTAATACTTTTTTGAATTGATCATTCATTGTGTTTGCATCTTTTTTTACTGCATATAAGCCATAGTTTCCATGAATATCAATAATAGCGTTTTTTAATAGTTCGGCTTGTTGTGGTGCATAGCCTTCAAAGATGCCTTTTTGATTTTTAACTCTTTTTTCAATGGTTTCTTTAAATGGTTCTTGTTGAGAACGGTCTTTAAATTTCACTAAGACAAATTCACTCGCGCTCATGGCGTCATCAGATTTGTAGTAGATAACACTTTCATATTGTGATGGATCTAAGTCTAGAAATCGTTTCATACTTAAATTATCTTGTTGGCTAAGTCCATCAAGATTGATGTTTTCTATGGTTTTACTTTGTACTTCTTCCATAGTTTTCGTACTATCTTTGTCGTATGAGAAATTTGTGGATAGTAAAATAATGAATCCGATGAGAACGAATCCTTTTAAAATGGTGAATATATACTTTTTCATAATCTCTATGCCCCTTATAATTTGATTGTGATTACTTCAATTGTATCATAAATTCTATGATATAATCTGATTAAAGGGGATATAAACATGAAAAAATTTGGGATTATCGGATTGGCTGTATGTATTTGTTTACTTACGGGTTGTGAAAGTCATAATGAGGGCGTTTCTTATATTAAGGAACAGGAGAGTTTGGGTACAAAAGAATTGTCTAAGCATTTAACGAATAAGCGTATTGAAGAAAAGCTTTCTTTGGTTCGTGAAGGAAAGTTGGATGTATTTTCTATGTTTGAAGATTATGCCATTTATGGAGATTCTCGTGTATATGGATTCGCGTCTTATGGGTATTTGCCTTGGAATCGTGTGTTTGCGGATGCAGGAAACACGATTTTAAATATTTCGGATTATAGTGAGGCATTAAAAGAAATCAATCCTTCTAATATATATTTCTCCTATGGAGTAAATGATATGGGATTGGATTTAAAGACTGAGAATGGAACGTATGGGGATTTGTATGAAGAAAAAGTAAAGGGTGTTTTAGAGATTTGTCCCAATGCGAATATATTTATTAATTCTATTGTTTGTCCTACGCCGGCTGCGGTTGAAGAACATTCTGAATGGTCTAAAACGGATGATTATAATAGTCAATTACAAGAGATGTGTCAAAGAAATGGTTGGAATTATGTAGATATTTCGGATATCACAAATCATGGTGAGGATAAGTATTATCAAGAGGATGGAGTCCATTATATTCAGGATTTGTATCCTGTATGGGCTGAAAGAATGATTGATGAAACAATTAAAGTTGTTGAGTAGAAGGATTAAGATCCTTCTATCTTTTTTTGACATTATCACATAATTTTAATATACCCCTTATATAAAGATGATATGAATAGAATTAATCTTGACTTTATTAACTTTTTTTGTTTCAACACCTTGATTATGGTATACTTTTCTACGTAGAGAAATTTTCTCTATGAATATGGGAGAGTGTTTTTATGTATTCGAAATATGGAAAGCGAACGATAGATTTTCTTTTGAGTTTGGCTGGAATCATAATCTTATCTCCACTATTGATTGTATTAATGGTTTTAATTAAGGTGACTTCTCCGGGACCTGTGTTTTTTAAGCAGAAGCGTGTGGGAATTCATAAGTCTTATTTTAATATTTTAAAGTTTAGAACAATGCGTATTGATACACCGAAAGATATGCCTACGCATTTATTGGAAAATCCAGATCAATATATTACGAGTATTGGTAAATTTTTGAGAAAGACGTCTTTGGATGAGCTTCCACAGTTGTTTAATATATTTAAAGGGGAAATGGCAATTGTGGGTCCAAGACCTGCTCTATGGAATCAATATGATTTAATTGAATTGAGAGATCATTATGGAGCAAATGATGTGCTTCCAGGATTAACTGGTTGGGCGCAGGTAAATGGTCGTGATGAGTTGGAAATAGATGTTAAGGCTAAACTTGATGGAGAGTATTGTAAGAATTTAAGTTTTTCATTTGATGTGAAATGTTTTTTTATGACAATCTTTTCCGTGTTAAAACATGATGGAGTTGTCGAAGGTGGTACGGGAAGTATCCATAATAAAGATAATAATAACTAAGGGATAGTTATAAGGTCTTCGTTTATATCATATTTAGGTTGGGGAGTTATCTATGGTCGTAGCATTAGTATATGCGTTTGATACATGTTTGGATCGTATTCATTTATTGAAGAAATACTACACTTCTAAGGGGTTTGATGTTGTGAGTGTAACTTCAAATTTTTCGCATAGAAAAAAAGCGGTTTATCAAGCTGAAGCTGATGTTGTGATTCCTGTTCGAGAGTATCATAAGAATCTTTCTGCGGATAGAATCTTATCTCATATTGAGTTTTCTAAAAAGGCAAGAAAGGCTATGGAAGACATTCAACCAGATTTAATTCATTGTATTATTCCGTGTAATACGCTTGTAAAAGAAATGGCGAAATATAAAAGTAAACATCATAATGTTAAAGTGATGTATGATATTATTGATTTATGGCCAGAATCCATGCCGATTGATCGATATAAGGGATTATTACCTTTTAAAATATGGAAGAATAATCGTGATAAGTATTTATCAAGTGGAGATGTTGTTTTCTGTGAATGTGAATTGTTTAAGAAATATGTAAATTGTGGCAATGTCTTATATTGGGCAATTGATAGAGAGTGTTTGCCAATGAATCCGTATTTAAGTGAGAATGAGTTGCAGTTCTGTTACTTGGGTTCTATAAATAATATTATAGACATTCCTAGAATCACTGCTTTTTTAAGGGAGTGCAGTGCTCATAAAAAGTGTACGTTACATATTATTGGTGATGGTGAAAATAAAGAATATTTCATTCAAGAAGTATTATGTGTAGGAGTCAATGTAGTAGACCATAAGGAAGTATATGACTTCCAACGTAAACAAGAAATATTTGATCAGTGCAATTATGGCTTTAATGTCATGAAGTCGAGTGTAGTAGTTGGGTTGACTATGAAATCACTAGACTATATGTGTGCTGGTCTACCAATTATTAATACGATTAAAGGGGATACAAAAGATTTTTGTGAAGAATGGGATATTGGTTTCAATTTAAAGAAGTCAAATATAAAAGAAGTGGCAGAACAAATTTGTTCAGAAAGTATGGGCGTGCAGCTTCAAAGAAGAAAGAATATGCAGACTCTATACAATACGTATTTTACAAAAAAACGTTTTTATGAAGTTTTAGATAAAGTTTTAGATTTATAAAAATGTGTTTAACACATTTTTTTTGATTGGAGGTATTCGTATGAATATATTGCATATTTCTCCATATGTGCCTAGCTTGCATACAAATCATGCTGGTGGTGTGTGTATGGGAAAACAGGTAGAAGCATTACGTAAAAAGCATAATGTTTTTGTTTTATCATTCATTACTATGCCTTTAGAAGAAAAATTGGTAAAAGAAGAATATGATACGAACAATAGTTATTTTATTCGTATTTCAAATAAAGACAGAATTAAACAAGGGCTTTTGCATTTAAATAAACCATTGATGTTTTCGGCTCGTACATCTAAAGAATTTAAGCGTAAATTCTTGGAAATAATTGAAGAAAAACAAATTGATGCGATTCATTGTGAATATACCGCGATGGCTCAATATATTTGGGTAAAAGAAAAAAATCCAAACATCATTTTTAATGTTGTGGAGCATGACGTAACTCGACAGGCGTTTTATAGAAAAACAAATGATTCAACAGGCTTGAAGAAATTATTCTGGAAATGGCAGCTAAATTTAGCTACAAAATGGGAAAAAGAATATTGCTCTAAAGCAAATCATGTGATTGCGGTTAATTCTAAAGATGAAAGATTACTTCATGAATATTATGGATTAAATAATGTTGAATTAATGAATCCGTATTATGGAGTAGACTTTGATGAACTTTCAAATAAACAGGTTGATAAGATTAAAAAATCGATTTGTTTTATTGGGCAGATGGGAAGAGAAGAGAATCATTTGGCAGCAATGCGTCTAATTCAGATTATACAGTCTTTAAATAGAGATGATATAAAATTAACGATTATTGGGGCTCATCCTAATGAAGAATTATTAAAGCAGGAATGTGATAATATTCATATTACTGGATTTGTTGATAGTATTGAAGATGAGATTTTAAAGAATGAAATTGCAGTTTTCCCATTAACTTTGGGAGCTGGAATTAAGTTAAAGGTATTATTAGCTTGTGGATTAGGATTACCTGTAATTACGACAGATATTGGTGCTGAAGGTATTGATGAGGATGGAAGTACATTAATTCTTGCTCAGACGGATGAACAAATTAAAAATGAAATTTTAAATTTAATTGATAATCCGAATAAAATTAAACTTAAATCTAATGAAAGTAAAGAATTTGTACAAAAATATTTTAGTTGGAATAAGACGGTTGAATTATTTGATCGATTATATGAGGTGAGAAAATGATAATCACAAAAACACCATTTAGAATGTCTTTCTTTGGTGGTGGAACAGATATGGAATCTTTCTTCAAAGAAAATGGAGGTTCTGTATTATCTACAACATTTGATAAATATTGTTATGTCAATGTTAGACATCTACCTAGATTTTTTGATTATTCAACAGAGTTGAGTTATTCAAAAACAGAACGAGTTACTAATATAGATGATATTGAACATCCAGCCATTCGTAATGCGATGAAAATGTTGGATATGCATGAAATACGATTAACTTATGAAGCGGATTTACCAGCTAGAAGTGGTTTAGGTACATCTAGTTCTTTTGCGGTAGGCATGTTAAATGCATTTTATGCTTTAAAAGGGAAATATGCATCAAAGAAACAATTAGCGGATGAAGCTATCTATTTAGAGCGAGTACTTTGTGATGAAGCTGGAGGATGGCAAGATCAAATTGCGGCTAGTTTTGGTGGATTTAATCGTATTGATTTTAATGCGGATGGATATACAGTTCATCCTGTAATTGTTTCACCTCAAAGAAAACAACAACTAAATAATAATTTAATGATGTTCTTTACTGGGTTTACGCGATTTTCAAGTGAAATTCAAAAAGCAAATAAACTTGATGATGAAAGTAAGACAAAACAATTAAAGCAGATGCTTACATTGGTGGATGAGGCAGAAAGTATTTTAACGGATCAATCAAAAGATTTAGATGATTTTGGAAGATTACTTGATGTCACTTGGAAATTGAAAAGACAGACAGGTGAATCTGTGTCAACTAGTAACATTGACAATTTATATGACAAAGGAATTTATGCAGGTGCTTTAGGTGGTAAATTATTAGGTGCTGGTGGTGGAGGCTTTTTAGTTTTCTATGTTACACCAGAAAAACAAGCTGCTGTAAAAGAGGCAATGGAAGATTTATTATATATTCCATTTAAATTTGAAGATAGTGGTACTCAGGTAATTTATTATGGTCCAGAAGACTATTCACCAGTGGAGGTAGAATAATGAAGGTCGTAATTATGGCAGGTGGCAAAGGAACACGTATCACCAGTGTTGCTTCTGATATACCTAAACCAATGATTTTAATTGATGGAAAACCTGTACTTGAGCATGAAATTGAATGTTTGAGAAAACAAGGCTTTACAGATATTATTCTAACTGTTTCTCACTTGGGAAGTGTTATTATGGACTATTTCCAAGATGGTTCTAAATTCGGTGTTCATATTGAATATTATTTTGAAAAAGAGCCATTGGGAAATGCAGGGGCCTTATTTAAAATCAAAGAAAAATTGACGGAAGATTTTCTTTTATTGAATGCAGACGCCATGTTTGATGTGGATTTTAACCGCTTTGTAGATTTTCATAAACGACACAATGCTTTAGTAACATTATTTACACATCCAAATAGTCATCCTTATGATAGTGGTTTGATTATTTCAAACGAACACAATCAAGTAGAAAAATGGCTAGCTAAAGAAGATGAAAGACCAATGTATTATAAAAATCGTGTTAATGCTGGTTTACATGTGATAAGTCCTAAAGTATTGAATCAAGTAATTAATACACAAAAGATAGATTTAGATAGACAATTGCTTAAACCTCTTGCGGGCACTAAAAAGATGTATTGTTATGATAGTCCTGAATATGTTAAAGATATGGGAACACCTGAAAGATATTATGCAGTCTGTGAAGATTTTAAAACAGGAAGAGTGCAATCTAAAAATTTGTCCAATAAACAGAAGGCAATCTTTTTAGATCGTGATGGAACAATAAATAAGTATGTTGGCTTTTTAAGAGAAATTGAGCAATTTGAGTTATTACCAAATACATCTGAGGCTATTAAGAAAATTAATAATTCTGGATACTTAGCTATTGTTGTTACAAATCAACCTGTAGTAGCTAGAGGTGAAGTAACATTTGAGCAACTTGATAAAATCCATAATAAAATGGAGACTTTATTGGGAAAAGATGGTGCTTATCTTGATGGAATCTATTTCTGCCCACATCATCCACATAAGGGATTTGAAGGGGAAATTCCTGAATTAAAAGTGGAGTGTGAATGTAGAAAGCCTAAACCTGGTATGTTGCTTCAATCTGCAAAAGATTTTAATATTGATTTAAGTAAATCTTGGATGATTGGGGATAGCGATAATGACATTCTAGCAGGTGAGAATGCTGGATGTTTTACGGCAAGAGTTACAGAAAAAGACTCGTTATATGATATTATAGAAAGGATATTGTGATATGTTGGAGAAAAGATTAGAAAAACATATAGATTTACTAATGAAACGATATCCTACACTTGAGAAGTGTCGACAGGATATTATTGATGGATATTTAATGTTAGAAGAATGTTATTCACATGATGGAAAGTTATTAATAGCTGGAAATGGTGGATCTGCTGCTGATGCAGAACATATTGCAGGTGAATTAATGAAACGTTTTAAAACACCTAGAACAATACCAGATGAATTAAAAGATAAATTAATTGAGATTGATCCTGTTCGAGGAGAAAATTTGGCTAAGAATCTTGAAAGACCTTTGATGGCTATCCCATTAGTAGCTCATGAGGCTTTAACAACAGCTTATATTAATGATGTTGATGGACTTGGTGTATTTGCACAACAATTATATGGGTTTGGCAGAAAAGGAGATGTCTTTTTAGGTATATCTACTTCAGGAAATAGCCAGAATGTAATGAGTGCAACAGTTGTGGCAAGAGCTTTAGGAATAAAGGTTTTAGGTCTTACAGGAGCTAATGGTGGAGAGTTGAATTTAGTATCTGATGTTTGTGTTAAAGTACCTGAAACAGAAACATATATGATTCAAGAATTACATTTACCAATCTATCATTGTTGGTGTTTGATGTTAGAAGATCATTTCTTTGGAGAAGACAAATGATTGGTTGTGTTGTTTTAAATTATAATGATGCAAAAACTACGACGGATTTTTTAAAAGAAATTCAATTTATGAATTCTATAGACAAGATTGTTGTTGTCGATAATTGCTCAACAGATAATTCGTATGTTCAATTAAAAGAATTCGAAAATGAAAAGATTCATGTTGTACAATCAGAAAAAAATGGTGGATACGGATATGGTAACAATATAGGTATAGATTATTTAAAAAACTTAGTAGATTATATAATCGTTGCAAATCCTGATGTTGTGTTTAAAGAAAGTGTTGTTTTAAAAATGAAGGATGCATTTGATGTAAACACGGCGATTGTTGCTCCATTAACATTACAACCAGATAAAAATAGACAGCTTCCAGAAGCTTGGAAAGTTCCAACTGTAAAGGACTATTTTCTTTTTTCTTCAAAAATATTAAATAAAAAGTATCGGCCTATGTGGTATGCAAAAGAATATTTACAAAATGGGATTGTAAATGTTGATTGTGTACAAGGTTCATTTTTTATGATAAGAACAGATATTCTTCCAAATAAATTATATGATGAAAATATTTTTTTATTTTTTGAAGAGTCTTGTATAGGGAAATATTTTAAAGATAAAGGAATGACTACAAAATTATTGATTGACGAATCATATATTCACAATCATTCAGTAAGTATTAATAAGTCTTTTAATTCAGAAGTAAAGAAGAGAAAAATTACTTTAGATAGTTTTTATACGTATTATAAAGATTACTATAAATTAAGTCCTTTATTATTATGGTTAATGCGAGTATATAAAAAATTAATTTATATAGAAAATTATATTATTTTAAAAATGTTATATAACTAGGTGGTGAAATTATGATTTCAGTGGCGATGACAACATTTAATGGAGAAAAATATATCGAAAAACAAATTGAATCGATATTAAATCAGAGTATGTCTGTAGATGAAATCATAGTTTGTGATGATGGTTCATCAGATAAGACAGTTGAGCTGTTAGAGAAGTATGATGTAAAGGTAATTCAGAATTCTGAAAATTTAGGTTATAAATCAAATTTCAAAAAAGCTATGAATTTGTGCAATGGGGACTTTATTTTTTTGTGTGATCAGGATGATGTTTGGAAAAAGGATAAAGTCAAAGAAATGATTTCCATAATGGAGTCTAATGAAAATATTCATGTTCTATCAAGCTCTTTTGAATATATTGATGAGAATAATAATTTAATTTCAACCGTGCATAAAAAAGGCTATTCAAATAATAATTTATATAATAAAGAAGTAAAATTAGGCGATTTAGTTCAAGTAAATTCGAATGAATTTATTTACGGAAATTATTTCCAAGGGTGTGCACTTGTAATGGATAGAAGTACAAAAGATTTTTTTATAAATCATTTTGATGACAGAATACCCCATGATTGGATTATTAGCTTATATGCTTCCTTGGATGGGGGTATGTATTTTTTGAATAAACCTTTATTTGAATATAGAATTCATAATAAAAATTCAATTGGCGTCTCTACATTGAATCAAGGTACTGCTACTCATGTAAATCGAGCATATCAATTTGAAGAACGATATCAAAAGGCAAGAGATGCATTGTATGTGCTAGATATTTTAAAATTAAATTGCAATGAATTTTATTCACAAAATATAAAAGAATATAACGATATAGAATTGTTTATGCATAATCATATCATATATTTAAAAAAGAAGAGTTTCTTTAAATTGTTATTTCAAAATAGATATAGTTATTATAAGAAATTAAAAACATATCGCGGTAGAATAATGGATTTGTTATATTGTTTAAAATGATTTTGGTGTGTAGTATAATACTATGGTATGTAATTATATCTTTAGTTATGATAGAACGAATTGAGGTGTTGAAATGGATCCGCAAAATGCGATTGAAGTACGTAATATGTATAAACAATTTAAAGTAGATTATGATAAAGCACATACTTTAAAAGATAAATTATTATTCTGGAAAACGAGTCATGTTGAGATTCATGAAGTACTAAAGAATATTAATATGGATATTAAAAAGGGTGAAACAGTTGCACTAATTGGTACGAATGGTTCTGGTAAATCAACTTTATTGAAATTGATGACTAAAATCATTTTTCCCAATGAAGGTACAATTGAAACCAATGGTAAACTTACTTCTTTACTAGAATTGGGTGCTGGTTTCCATCAGGATTTTACGGGTAGAGAAAATATTTATTTTAATGCTTCTATTTTTGGATTAACAAGAAAAGAAATTGATGCTCGTATTCAAGATATCATTGATTTTAGTGAATTAGGTGAATTTATTGATCATCCGGTACGTACGTATTCTTCAGGTATGTATATGCGTTTAGCTTTCTCTGTAGCTATTAATGTGGATGCAGAAATTTTGTTGATTGATGAAATTTTAGCTGTAGGTGATCAACATTTCCAAGATAAGTGTTATCGTAAATTAAAAGAATTAAAAGATTCGGATAAGACCATTGTAATAGTTACACATAGTTTGGATGTTGTTAAAGATTTATGTGATCGTGCTGTATGGATTTATAAGGGTGAACTTAAATTGGATGGAGATCCTATTTATGTCATTGATGAATATTTAAAACAAGTAGCAATCGATCATAAAGAGGAAAAGAAAAAGGCAATCGCTGAAGGGAAACACTTATTTAAAGGTGCTGTGTTTGTGGATACGCCAAAAGATTTTGCAACTATTAAGAAATCAGATGGCACCTTATCTTTAAGAGGATGGCAAATATCGGATCATGAAGAGGCGATACTAAGAATATATTTAAACGGTGTTGAAATTGAAGGTATAACTAGATATAATCGTCAAGATGTTTTTGAGGCATATCAAGAAGCATATGCTGGAGACATGGATCCAGATACAATTGGATGGGCAGTTAAAGTTAAATTAAATGATTTAGAATTAGGTGTTCATAAAGTTGATGTACAATGTTTAGAACCTAACGGAAAAATTTTGGCAGATAAAAGTATACAGTTTACTTTAGAATAGGTGGTGAAAAGATGCATATATTTAAAGACATTTATGATTATCGTGAATTGTTAAAGACGAATGTAAAAAAAGACATTCGTGGAAAATATAAAGGATCTTTTCTAGGTATTCTTTGGTCATTCATTAACCCATTATTACAGGTTGTTGTGTATTGGATTGTATTTCCTTATTTAATGCGTGGGGCTGGTGGAGATAACTATCTGGTTTATCTAATTACGGGCTTAATTCCTTGGACTTTCTTTTTAACCACAGTGAGTGCAGGGACGACTTCTATTAAGGCAAATGCAGGAATTATAAAAAAAGTTTATTTTCCTAGAGAAATCTTGTTAATTTCTCAAGTACTTAGTGGCTTAGTAAACTTCTTTATTTCTTGTATTATTATATTTATTTTCTGCTTCGCGTTTGGCTATGGTATTTCAATTCAAGTGTTATTATTGCCGGTTGTAGCGGTAATCCAATCGGTTCTGATTCTTGGAATCATATTGTTGTTAAGTGCTTTAAATGCATATATTCAAGATTTAGAATATATTGTTTCATTCTTATTGACAATGGGAATGTATGCAACACCTGTAATTTATGATCTTTCATTACTTGATGGTGCAGGTATATTAGGAAAGATTATACGTATGAATCCATTAACAATTTTGGTCACTTCATACCGTGATATTTTTATGTATCATGTGTGGCCATCAATGAAACAATTAGGAGCAGTAGCTATTCTTGCGATTGTAATCTTAATTGTTGGTTATATGGTGTTTAAGAAGCTTGAAAAAGGATTCGCAGAGGAATTATAGTGATTAAGGGTATTTCAGGTTTTGAAATCCCTTTTTTTGTTGTTAAAGCAAATTTATGGTAGAATGTAAACGCTAATTGGAGGCATTATGGGAAATTATTTTAAATATAAAATTGATAAGGTTAAATATAAGCATGTAAAGGAGCATAATTATTTTGAAGTTTCTGGATGGTGTGGAAGTCAAAATGATGATTCACCGGTATCTTATGAGGTAAAAGTTAATGAGAAACCAGTTTTCTTTGAGTGTGATTTAATTTATAGAACAGACATATTGAGAGAATTGAAGAAAAAAAATAAAAAATTAAGCTTAGGCTTTTATATTCGTGTAGATTGCTTAGAAGAGAATGTTGAAAGCTTTAAATTATATGCAAAATCAAATGGGCATGAAGAAAGGTTGATTTCACTATTGAGTGATGATATTAAAGAAATTGAAGATAATCATTTTATTGAATTTAATATCGATTCAGTAACATATGAAAAAGAAATTTCAACGATAACTTCTTCAGGATGGTCATATTCAATTGATGGCAAGCCTATTGAAATTAGTGTTTTAGATAAAGATAAAAATTTGGTTGAATCTTCTTATCGTTTTGAACCTAGAACAGATTTGTTGAATAAACATTTAATTCAAGAAGGACAAGTAAATAGTGGATATCGTATTTCTTTTAAATGTAATAACGGTGAAAACTATTTTATCCAATTTAAAACAGATAATGATACAGTTGTAAAACCTTTGCAACAGACAAATGTTGCACGTTCAGGGCGACTTAGCCGATATATTCGACATATGAATATGAGAAATTTGAAGAAGGGCGTTATATATTTGAAAAATAATGGTGTAAGAAAACTAGCACGCCGTTTAAGATATGGTTCTTATGTATCTGAATCGGATTATGAATCTTGGCTATTTGCACAAAGGGTTAATGAAAAGACATTACAAATACAGGGAAAGACAAAATTTGCGTATAGTCCTAAAATCAGTATTCTTGTAGCTACTTTTAATACAAAAGAAGAGTATTTAAAAGAAATGATTGATACAGTTGTGAATCAGAGTTATTCCAATTGGGAATTGTGTATTGCGGATGGAAGTACAAATGATTTTGTAGAGAAGTATGTTCATGAACATTATTCTAGTTATGGAGATAAGATTAAATTCCAGAAACTAGATCAGAACTATGGTATTTCTGGGAATACAAATAAGGCTTTTGAAATGGCAACAGGAGACTATATTACAGTTTATGATCATGATGATACTTTGGAACTAGATTGTTTCTATGAAATAGTAAAAGCACTACAGGAATATCGTTATGATGTACTATATACGGATGAAGATAAGTTTGATGATGGTACAAAAATGTATAATGATCCAAATTTAAAACCAGATTTTAGTGAGGATTTATTGCGTTCTCATAACTATATTACTCATTTATTTATTGTGAATAAGAAATTAGTTGATGAGGTGGGGTATTATAATACAGAATTTGATGGTAGTCAGGATTATGACTATATCTTTAGATGTGTTGAAAAGGCAAATGCTGTATATCACATTCCTCGTATCTTATATCACTGGAGAATGCATCCGGAATCAACAGCACAAAATCCTAAGAGTAAAACGTATTGCTATGATGCAGGAAAACGTGCAATTGAAGCTCATTATAAAAGAGTGGGAGTCGAAGCTACTGTTGAAATGATGCCTGAACCATTGTATGGAATGTATCATACGATTTATAGTACAAAGGATAATCCTTTAGTTTCTATTTTAATTCCAAACTACAACCACAAAGCAATTTTAAAAACTTGTATTGATTCTCTATACAATGTAAATACATATAAAAATTTCGAGATAGTGATCGTAGAAAATAATAGTACAGAAAAAGAAATTTTTGATTACTATGATGAATTGAAAAAACAACATGATAACATCCAGGTTGTGACTTATAAAGGTGAATTTAACTATTCAAGAATTAATAACTTTGGTATGAAATATACAAAGGGAGACTATGTATTATTATTGAATAATGATACAGAAGTAATTTCACCAAACGCATTATCTGAAATGGTTGGATGTATACTTCGTCCTGAAGTTGGTGCTGTTGGAGCTAAACTTTTATATGAAGATGATACAGTACAACATGCAGGTGTAGTCGTTGGTTTTAGTGGATATGCAGGACATGTAAATCACGGAATCAACAAGGATGACTATGGATACATGGTACGAGCTAGAATCAATTGTAACTATAGTGCTGTTACAGCTGCTTGTATGATGGTTAAAAAATCTGTGTTTAATCAAGTTGGCGGATTTGATGAACAATTTGTCGTGGCATGTAATGATGTCGACTTATGTTTAAAAATCTGTAAAGAAAAATATTTGATTGTATATAATGCCTTTGCCTTATGGCATCATTATGAATCTAAATCAAGAGGTTATGATGCAGCAAGTCAGGAAAAAAATTGGCGTTTTAACAAAGAAGTAGAAAAATTCCAAGTTAAATGGAAAGATGTTCTACAAAAAGGGGACCCTTACTATAACAAAAATTGGAGTATTCAATTAGGAGCTTTTAGATTATTTTAGTTTATGAACTATTATAAAACAGGACAGTTCGCAAAACTAGCGAATGTGAGTGAAAGAACAATTCGATATTATGACAAAATAGGGTTATTAAAACCCTCTTTTGTTATGGAAAATGGGTATCGTCAATATAGTGATTTAGATTTATTAAAGTTACAGAAGATTTTATCTTTAAAACATTTGGGGTTTAGTATTGAAGAAATCTTTCCTATGGTTATGGATAATACGAATCTTAAGGAGAGCTTTGAGTTACAGATTGATTTGATTGAAGATAAAATAAATCATTTACAGTCTTTAAAGGATGCTTTAAAAAGAGCGAGTCAAACGCCGGATTTAAGTTGGAATATGATCCTATCTTTAGTTCAATTATCGAATGAGGAAACGAATATTATTGAACAATATAAGAATGCGAAGAACTTAAATGATCGTATATCACTACATGAGAAGTATTCTACAAATAAGCAAGGCTGGTTTAATTGGTTATTCAATCAAATTGACTTTTCAAGAGTCAATAGACTATTAGAGCTTGGTTGTGGTAATGGTAAATTGTGGCAAGAAAATCGGATTGATTTAAGAAATCGAGAAATTTTCTTATCGGATATTAGTGAAGGTATGGTTGAAGAAGTAAGAAATAAATTAGGAACTGATTTTAACTGTATTGTGGCGGATGCTGAGAAGATACCGTTTAAAGATTCTTATTTTGACACAATTATTGCTAACCATGTTCTATTTTATTTGAATGATTTAAATCTTGGATTAAAAGAAATAAGTAGAGTACTTAAACCAGATGGAATTCTATACTGCAGTACATATGGAAAGAACCATATGAAAGAAATCACAGAAATCGTACAGAGCTTTGATCCTAGAATCAATCTATCGAATCATAGTTTATATGAAATCTTTGGTTTAGAAAATGGTGGAAGTATATTAAAGAAATATTTTAGTTCTGTTTCAAGATTTGATTATCAAGATTCATTAGAAATAACAGAGTCAAAACCTTTGATAGATTATATTATGTCTTGTCATGGAAACCAAAACGAAATATTGGGTCCTAGACTTAATGAGTTCAAAGAATATATTGAAGAATTGTTAAAGAATAATGGCAAAATTATAGTGACAAAGCAAGCTGGATTGTTTGTGTGTGCAAAATGAGAGAGGTAAGGTTATGGTAAAAGAGTTATATATTAAATATAAAGAAGTCATTAATTATTTAGTGTTTGGTGTATTAACAACAGTTGTAAATATTGTAGTTTATTTCGTGTTTGCCGATATGTTACATGTTCAATATTTGATTTCAAATTGTGTGGCATGGTTTTTATCAGTGTTATTTGCATATGTGACAAATAGAAAATATGTGTTCGAAAGCAAATCGAATTCTATAGTAGAAGAAATGACTAAGTTTTTTGCTTCTAGATTAGCAACTGGTGTCTTAGACATGGCTTTAATGTGGCTATTAGTGTCAGTGTTAAGTGTAAATGGAGTTGTTAGTAAAGTGTTGGCAAATGTAGTTGTAGTTGTATCTAATTATGTTTTAAGTAAGCTTGTTGTATTTAAATAATAATTTTAAGAGAGAAGATGAGTCATAAATTATTATATAAAGGTACTGTTGTATGTCTAGTTATAACGTTTTGCTTTATGGCTTTATATATGGTTACAACTAGAAAAGTGTCAAAATTGTCATTAAGTGAAGTTGAGATTATTAAAAGCAAGAAAACTCAGGCTTATATAGACAACATCACACAAGATAACGGTGTGTATGTAGTATATGGAGCAGCAAAAAACAGCTATATAAAGTATTCTTTTAATAACTGGGTTAATGGGCCAGGAGAAAACTTATATAAAAATTATTCGTTGGTTATGATTGACAAGAATATTGACACCATATATAAGTTTAAAACATATAATAAAAGTTTTGTTGCATCAAATGAGAAAGTCAATGCATTGTCATCAAGTGGTGATGGATTTGTTGCATATGTTCCAAAGAAATATGCAGCTAATGATTTTAGATTAGGTGTTTTATTTACGGACCGAGAGAACCATCATTATCTTGTATATTTGAATAAGGAGATACACATATGAAAAAGATGAATAAGTTATTTCCTAATGTACCATTATTGTTCGGGATATTGTATTTTTATTATATCAGTTGTAGTGCTGTTCTATATGGCGATGATTTAGTATATATACACAATTTAGATGGCAGAAGTGTTTTTCAATGGTGTAAAGAGTTTTATTGCAACTGGGGTGGACGTGTCCCATTACAATTATTAGATATAATGTTTTTATATCATTCAGTAAAGCTCTGGAGATTTTTTAATACAGTTATAATGACTGTAAATACTGTCTATACAGTTAAAATTGCCAAAGCATTTAATAAGAATATAAATGATAAATCTTTATTCTTATTGATAACATTGCAAATAATTATATTTATATTTATGCCACAACCAACCTTCAATGATGGTGCAATATGGATAACAGGATCTTTTAATTATTTATTACCATGTGCAATGTTAGTTATGAGTCTCTATCCATTTATAGCCAATATAAAAGAAGTAAAGATTTCTAAATTAGGATATATATTATCCTATTTATCCGTGTTATTATGTTGCTATGCTGAGCAGACAGCGGCTGTTTTTATTTGTATGGCTCTTATTTGTTTGTTGATACAATTTATTCAAAAGAAATGTGTATCTAAAGGACTTGTAGCTTTGTTGCTTTTTGGCTTTATAAATTGTGTTATCATGTTTATGGCTCCGGGAAATCAAGTTCGTTATGATGCAGAACTTATTTGTTGGTATCAAACTTTTGATACTTATAATATGTTTGATAAAATTGTAGTTGGATTGATTCACACAACGAAAGTATTAATGCAAAATGGTTTTATTTATTTCGCCATTTTACTATTATTTATGGGATTAATGGCATATAGAAAAGATAAAGAATTGATGTTATCCTACTTGTTCTTATGCTTCATTACTTTTACTAGTTATCATCTTGTTTATAATTTAACGGATGAAGTTGTGTGGCAAATATATTCGGTTCGCACTTTGTTAACAATTGGGATGATATGCTTTTGGATTTTATATTTCAGTTGGTTCTTATTCTATCTTTTAAAAAAGGATATGAATCTAGCTATTATATCAAGTTTGTTATGGTTAGCAACGTTTTGTGCTGGAATTGTCATGGGGATGAGTCCAACAATTTATGCAAGCGGATTACGTGTTTTCTTTGTATGTTATATCTTATTAATATTGTTAGATTGTACGATATTTAGTTATTTACTAAACTACGTAAAGTAAAGAAATATGGATTTTATATCTTTTAGCGTATATAATTGTTAAAGAATGAAAAAGGGTGGTATCTAAAATGAGTTTAATTAGTGTAATTGTGTCTTGTTTTAATGAAGAACAGGCATTGCCATATTTTTATGATGAAATTGTAAAAACTGCAGATAAAATGGACTATGTAGATTTTGAATTTCTATTTGTAAATGATGGATCAAAAGATAAAACATTAGAAATTATTAAAGGTTTCGCAGCTAAAGATGATCGTGTAAAATACGTATCTTTCTCTCGTAATTTTGGAAAAGAAGCTGCTATGTATGCTGGATTTAAAAATTGCAAAGGGGATTATGCTGTATTAATGGATGCGGATTTACAAGATCCTCCATATTTATTACCTGAGATGTATGATGCAATTGTTAAAGAAGGATATGATAGTGCAGCTACACGAAGAGTGACAAGAAAAGGAGAACCTCCAATTCGTTCTTTCTTTGCTCGTATGTTCTATCGAATCATAAATCGTATTTCAGATGCAGATATTGTAGATGGTGCACGTGACTATAGATTGATGACTAGACAAATGGTAGATGCAATTTTATCTATGTCTGAATATAATCGTTTCTCAAAAGGTATTTTTGGATGGATTGGATTCAAAACAAAATGGATTGAATTTGAAAACGTTGAGCGTGTTGCTGGTGAAACAAAGTGGTCGTTTTGGAAATTGTTTAAATATTCTTTAGAGGGTATTACAGCATTTAGTGTTGGACCATTACAATTAGCTTCTATCTTTGGTGTTTTATTTTCAATAGTTGCGTTTATTATGATTATTGTAATTATTGTGCGTACTTTGATATATGGAGATCCTGTTTCTGGATGGCCTTCATTAGTATGTATTATTACATTAATTGGTGGAATTCAATTATTATGTATTGGAATTCTTGGACAATATTTATCTAAGACATATTTAGAAACAAAGAAAAGACCTGTATATATTGAAAAGGAATCAAATATAAATGACTAATGAAAGAAAATTTAATGTTCAATTATTCGTTTTATTAATTCTGGTATCTTTCTGTAGTTTATTGTTTTGTACAAAAAACTCTTGGCTTTATTCATTTAATGATTGGGTAGATGGTAATGCGTTTTTTACTATGGGAAAAGGTATGGTCAATGGCTTAGTGCCATACAAGGACTTATTTGAACAAAAAGGCCCATTATTATATTTGATTTATGGCATTGGGTATCTATTAAGTAACAAAACACTTCATGGTATTTTTATTCTTGAAGTGATATCCATGGCAATTACTTGCTTTTATATTTTCAAGTTTTCGAATAAATTTTTAAATCGTTTTAATTCTCTGATAGTTTGTTTCCTGTTTATACCTGTAGTGTGCAGTAGTAAATCATTTGTACAAGGTGGTAGTTGTGAAGAGTTTTGTTTACCATTCTTTGCGTATAGTATTTATTCTTTTTATGAGTTGTTAAATGAGGAATCGATACAACATCAATATAAACTGATCTTCTTAACAGGTTTAAATGCAGGTTTAGTTACACTAATGAAGTTTAATTTGATCGCATTTTGGTTTATATGGATGGCACTTGCATTTTTCTTTTTGATTTCAAAAAAGAAAATAAAAGAGGCTTTTATCGCATGTGTAGTATTTTTAGTTGGTATGTTTTTACCTTTGGCTTTATTTTCAATTTATTTTATGATTCATGGGGCTTTTAAAGATTTTATTGAATCTTATTTTATGTTCAATATGAATTCATATACAACTATACTTTCGTTAAAGGAACGAATTCACAATATGCTTTGGGCATGTTATAGTGAGTTAAATTATAATCTTGATGTTAAATATTTAACGTATATTGGTTTTGCCTGTATTTTATGTACATGGATCTACCGAAATGTATGGTTTGTCTTATTTACGATATTATCATATGCGTTTTTAGTTCTAGGCGTGTTTTTTGGTGGGAATGCATTTTTCTATTATTATTTAGATTTTCAAATTTATATTATTTTTGGCTTAATTGGAATATTAAAACTATTTGAATTTTTATTGAAGAATAATAAAATAAAAAAATTGTATTATGGAGCTATGTTATGCTTTGTAGCATTATTAACGATTCAAAATGTACATGCTTCTACAAATTTAGAATATATGCCGATTAAAAAGGATTATTATGCACAATATGTATTTGATCAAATCATTTCTAAAAGTGATGATAAGACATTGTTGAATTATGATAATTTAGATGGTGGTTTTTATACAGCTTCTGATATTTTGCCAAATGTAAAGTATTTTATGAGGCAAAATGTTGACTATGAAAGATATCCGATAATTATGGATAGCCAAAATGATTATATTAAATCTAAAAAAGTTAAGTATGTTGTTATTCGAGAATATTTTGGTAATAGGGGATACCGAAAAGATTTAGAAGATTTAAATAAGAATTATAAGTGCATTAAGCATCATGCTCAAATCTTTGAAGGCATGGATTATGATTATTATTTATATGAGAGGAGATAGAGAATGGTTGAAAAAATAAAAAATAATAAGTTTGTATTTTTTTGTGCTCTTATATTTTTGATTATATTTTGTGAACATTTTTTTATGAATTATTCGATTGGCGATGACGGTTGGTTTACAGAATATGGAAAAATCAATTTGCTTGATTATCTATCATTTAGATATACAAGTTGGACAAGTCGATTGGTAATTGAATCTGTATTAGTGACAATGTTAAAGCTACCTAGAATTGTATTCATGACTATAAATTCTTGTATGTTTCTTTTAATGTATTACAGTTCTATTCGAATTACGAATACAGAAAAGAACGATAAGGCTTTATTTTTATTCTTTGTTTTATATATTACGTTTCCGATCAAATATTTTGGTTCCGCAGGTTGGTATGCAACGATGATCAATTATTCTTGGCCACTAGGTTTAGGATTATATTGTTTGTATCTGATTTGCAAATCATGTATTCATGAAAAGTTAAGTACGTTTCAAAAAATTGTATTTTTCCCATCTTATATTTATGCTGTGAATCAAGAACAGCTATGTGCTTTAATATTTGGTTTTACTTTTGTTTTAATTATTTATACATATTTCAAAGAGAAGAAAATTAATAAATTTTTAATTCTGTCATGTGTACTTGCATTACTGATGTTAGCATTCCATGGATTGTGTCCGGGAAACGAATTACGCAAAATATCTGAGACTAAAACATTCTATCCTGAATTTGCTAAATTTACTTTTATAGATAGAGTTGTCTTAGGTGTTGCATCAACTTTCTCAATCATGATCACAAAGCCTTTGGTTATTATATTTGCGTTTTTGTTTTCAATTGTCATTTGTGCATATAGAAAGAATGACAAAATTGCTAAAATAATTTCATGGATTTTATTTATGGTTTACGTAGCATTAGTTGCATTCATTTTGTTGAATCGATTAGGTATTAATCTGCCTGTTTTAGCGCGTGTTACTACTATAATTCAAATGTATACAGCAAATGTACCTGAAATTATTCTAGGACCTACGTTGATTTTATATTTACTATGTTCATTTTTATTTGTGTTGGCAGTCCTTTATTGTTTATATAGAACATTGGATAAAGAAAAATTTTCCTTTGTAGGAATTATTTTCATAGCTTCTCTAGCTGCTCGTTTTATTTTAGGATTGTCTGCATCAATATTTGCATCATCTTATCGTACATTTATCAATACATTCTATCTTCAAATGATTTGTGTATTGGTTATGGTGTTTAATCATAAGCCTTTGCTTTTTAAGAAAAGCAGTTAGTTAGCAATCAAATCTATCATAAAATGGTCCTAGACAACATTTAGTTGTCTGGGGCCATAAGCAATTATAAAGCAATCGGCGAAACACTTCACATCGATTTTTTTGGAGAACGACTTTGTAAAACACTATTTATGTTTATTGCGTCTTTTTTTATTAAAAGTTTGAATAGGATGAGCTTTGTCATATAGTGTATTACATTTTAATACTATCTCATTCATTTCCTTGTTTTTTTCTGTTACTATAATTTCCATATCCACATAAGTTAGTGGTTGTACGAGGTACTTAATAGAAACATTGTTTGTAATTTTAGAATGAATTGTATAATTTGAATCACTAGTCAGAAAGTAGTCAAATGAGCTATCTTTATGGATACTATTACTAGTTACATTGGCTAAATTTAGTTTCTTGTCATCGACTATGATTTCTACCAGTTTACATTTACAAGGTTTCTTTGCTGGATCAAATCTAAAATATTCATTGCTAGAAATATTGAAATGTCTTTCTATTGTGTAGCCATTTGTGATAGGCCATGAGTAACTGTTATTTTCGTTGAATTCATTGGCTTCATCTGTGTAATAGAACTGTGATTCATTGAGATAATCTGCATGAATATATGGAGTAAACGGCATCATTTCAGAATAAGTTTGAATTCGAATGTTTTCTGGTTCATTATATGGCTTTAAATATTTGAATTCATTACTTGTATGATTTGTAACGATTTGTAACATTGTATTGAATGTTTTAGTTAAAGAAAAGTTATCTTGGGCATATTCATTCAAGTAAGATAGATTGCTTACATTAATGTCATAATTATTTATGATGTCTTTTAATAGTTCATCTGGTTTATGTTTATTAAATCCTCTTCCTGAGAAGTTGAAGTCTTGAGCTTTTTGGATGTTTTCTTTTGTAATATATCCAGGTCCACCAAAGTGATCGTATACATATACTGGTATTTTAGCCGCAAAACATTGTTGAACAGTTCTACCAATAGTAATGACTAAATCAAATTTGGATAGGATTGTAGGTGTTATTAGAGTAGGTGTGTTACCTGCACCGATAATTTGAACATTATATTCATTTAATTGTTCTTTTAATGCATATAGTTCTTCTGGAACGTGATTTGAAATAATTGCGATATTTTTTAAAGTATAATTATTTCTTTTTGGTAATGAAAAGAAGTTATCAGATACTGAGTTTTTAAAGACGTAGATATTATCCGTAAGATTTGATATAGATTTCTTACATTCTTGGCTGACTACAGAAATTAAGTCTGCTGTTTTATATTCGTCTGGAAGTGTTTCAAAACCGTTAAAAGAAGAAAGTTTTGAAATGATGAGATGTTTATATTGAATATGATAGTGCGTTTTTAAGTAGTCTACTGTAGGGTAGTGTTGAATGAATAAAATATCGAATTTTGTGTTATCTAGAGATTTGTCGGATAATTCAACAACTTTAAAGTTTTCGCACTCGGCTAATAAAGGATAGCTTTTAGAAAAGACAGCTATAGTAACGTCATAATTATTTTTTTTGAATTCATTGGCTATGTCTATAACGTGAAGTTCAGAACCTGTGTATTTTTGTAAATAAAGATTTGTGATTAGTACCGTTTTCATGTTGTATACCTCGTAATTACATTCTAGCTTAAAACAATTTTTTGTACAATTATTCTTGACCCTAACGTTACGTTAGGGTTTATTTTATATGTGTGATATAATGTATTTAATTATGGAGGATCTAGTATGAAAGGTATTATTTTAGCTGGTGGTAGTGGTACTCGTTTGTATCCTTTGACTAAGGTGACTAGTAAACAATTACTTCCTATTTATGACAAGCCAATGATTTATTATCCTATGTCTATTTTAATGCAGGCTGGGATTCGTGAGATTTTAATTATTTCGACTCCAGATGATACACCTCGTTTTCAAGAGTTATTGGGGGATGGTCATCAGTTTGGTATTGAGCTTTCTTATAAGGTTCAACCAAGTCCAGATGGACTTGCTCAAGCGTTTATCTTGGGTGAGGAGTTTATTGGTAATGATAGTTGTGCGATGATTTTGGGTGATAATATTTTCCATGGTCATGGTTTGACAAAGCGTCTTCGTGCGGCTGCTGAAAATGAAGTTGGGGCTACCGTATTTGGTTATTATGTAGAGGATCCTGAACGTTTTGGCGTTGTAGAATTTGATTCTGAGGGTAAGGCGATTAGTCTTGAAGAAAAGCCAGCTTGTCCTAAGTCAAATTATGCGGTTACTGGACTTTATTTCTATGATAATAAAGTGGTTGAGTATGCGAAGAATTTAAAACCGAGTCCTCGTGGGGAATTGGAAATCACAGATTTGAACCGTATTTATTTAGAGAATGGTGAATTGAATGTCACTTTACTTGGTGATGGATTTACTTGGTTAGATACGGGTACGCATGAGTCTTTAGTGGATGCGACAAATTTTGTGAAGACGATTGAGGAGCACCAGCATCGTAAGATTGCGTGTCTTGAAGAGATTGCGTATGACAATGGTTGGATTGGTGATGAGGAATTGGCAGCAACGTATGAAATTTATAAGAAGAATCAGTATGGTGCTTATTTGAGGAAAATCATGGATCGTAAATATATTAAGTAATTGGGGGTATAGTGATGAAGGTAACGGAAACAAAGATTCCTGGCGTATTGATTATTGATACGGATGTATTTGGTGATCATAGAGGGTATTTTACGGAGACGTATTCGAAGCCTAAATATGAGAAGATGGGTATTACCGTCGATTTTGTACAGGATAATATGTCTTTTAGTGCGCAGAAGGGTACGCTTCGTGGTTTGCACTGGCAAAATCCGCCTTATGCACAGAGTAAATTGGTTTCTTGTACGAAGGGTACAGTGATTGATGTGGCTGTGGATATTCGTAAGGGAAGTCCAACATTTGGTCAATGGGTAAGTGTGGAATTGAGTGAAGAGAATCATAGACAGTTCTTTATTCCTCAGGGATTTGCGCATGGATTCTTAACTTTAACGGATAATGTTGAGTTTAGATATAAAGTCGATAATGTATACAACAAGGAATCTGAGGGTGGTATGCGTTATGATGATCCGACTTGTAATGTGGATTGGGGTTCATTATTAAATGGTATTGAGCCTGTATTGAGTGAAAAAGATCAGATTGGTCCTACTTTAGAAGAATCGAATAATCAATTTGTATATGAAGGAGAATAAAAGAATGAAAATTTTAGTAACGGGTGGTGCTGGTTTCATTGGTGGAAACTTTGTACATTATATGGTAAATAAATATCCTGAGGATATGATTGTGAACTTGGATAAATTGACTTATGCAGGTAACTTAGAGACTTGTAAGCCTGTAGAAGATAAGCCTAACTATAAGTTTATCAAGGGTGATATTGCAGATCGTGAATTTATCATGGATTTGTTTGAAAAAGAAAAATTTGATGTAGTCGTTAACTTTGCGGCTGAAAGTCATGTGGATCGTAGTATTGAAGATCCTGAAATCTTTGTAAAGACAAATGTTATGGGAACAACAACATTATTAGATGCTTGTGTTAAGTATGGTATTCAAAGATATCATCAAGTATCTACAGACGAAGTATATGGTGATTTACCATTAGACCGTCCTGACTTGTTCTTTACTGAAAACACTCCACTACACACTTCAAGTCCTTATTCAAGTGCGAAGGCAAGTGCTGACTTGTTTGTACTTGCATACCACAGAACATATGGTTTGCCAGTAACAATTAGTCGTTGTTCAAATAACTATGGTCCTTATCATTTCCCAGAAAAATTAATTCCATTAATTATTTCTCGTGCATTAAATGATGAAACAATTCCAGTATATGGAACTGGTGAAAATGTACGTGACTGGTTACATGTATATGATCACTGTGTAGCAATCGATTTAATTGTTCGTAAGGGACGTGTTGGTGAAGTTTATAATGTGGGTGGTCACAACGAAAGAACAAACTTAGAAGTTGTGAAGACTGTATTACATGCATTAAACAAACCTGAAAGCTTAATTACGTATGTAACAGATAGAAAAGGTCATGACATGCGTTATGCGATTGATCCTACGAAGTTGGAAACAGAACTTGGATGGAAACCAAAATATACATTTGATACAGGTATTCCAATGACAATCCAATGGTATTTAGACAATAAAGAATGGTGGGAAAACATCATTAGTGGTGAATACCAAAACTATTTTGAAAAGATGTATGTAGAAAAAGGAAGAGCTAAGGAATAATCTTTAGCTTTTCTTCTTAAATGAAAGGAAGGTTTTCTTATGAAGATTTTTGTGACAGGTGTGGCTGGACAATTGGGTCATGATGTAATGAATGAATTGGCTTCTAGAGGATATGTTGGAGTAGGTACAGACTTAGCTGAAAGCTATAGTGGTATTCAGGATGGTTCTTATGTAACGACGGCTGAATATGTATCTTTGGATATCACAAACAAAGAAGCTGTAATGAATACAATTAAAGCAGTAAATCCAGATGTAGTTGTACACTGTGCAGCATGGACGGCTGTAGACTTGGCCGAAGATGAAGATAAACAGGCTAAGGTTAAAGCTATCAATGTGGATGGTACACAAAATATTGCGGATGCTTGTAAAGAAGTCGATGCGAAGATGGTCTATATTTCTACAGACTATGTATTTGATGGACAAGGAACCAAGCCTTGGCAACCGGATTGTAAAGATTATAAGCCATTGAATGTATATGGAAAGACTAAACTAGGTGGAGAACTAGCTGTTTCAAATACGTTATCTAAATATTTCATTGTTCGTATTGCGTGGGTATTTGGAAAGAATGGAAATAACTTCATTAAGACCATGTTAAATGTAGGAAAGAAATTTGATACATTACGAGTAGTAAATGATCAGATTGGTACGCCAACCTATACTTTTGATTTAGCTAGATTATTAGTTGACATGATTGAAACCGATAAATATGGTTATTATCATGCAACAAATGAAGGTGGATATATCAGCTGGTATGATTTTGCGTGTGAAATCTTTAAACAAGCTGGATATACTACAAAAGTAAATCCTGTAACAACAGAAGAATATGGTTTATCTAAGGCAGCTCGTCCATTTAATTCTCGTTTAGATAAATCTAAACTTGTAGAAAATGGCTTTAAACCATTACCTACTTGGCAGGATGCATTGGCACGTTATTTGAAAGAAATTGATGGATAACAATGAATAAACAATTTTTGTCTAGAGATGATGTAACTTTTTTAAAAGCAGTTGCGATTGTTTTAATGGTGTTTCATCATTTCTGGGCTTTCCCTATATGGTTTGCAGGAAAGAGCAACATTCATTATTGGATAATAAATAATTGGAATGTTTGTGAATCTTTTGGACAATTCGCCAAAATTTGTGTTTCAATTTTTGCGTTTATTACAGGTTATACGATGTATTACAACGCAGATAAGTATAAGAATATAAAGTATCGTTTTGATAAAGTGAAAAATCTGTTTATAAACTATTGGATCATAGCATTATTGTTTTTAATTGTTGGATTTGTATTAAATGAGTTACCTCCATACAGACAAATATTATTTAATATGTTTGGTCTACACTTAACTATGATGGATGGTAAAGTTTGCGTTAGTTTTGCATGGTATGTATTTTTCTATTTTATCATCATGGCACTAGCAGGTTTGATTATTAAAATAAAAAAATCAAAATTGTGGCTATTTCAAATTATATTCATTTTTTTAGTTTCAGGTTATTTATATAATAAAAATTTAGATTTGCTTCTACGAACAGGAAGAGAAATATTTATTATTATTAATAATTGTGATTTGTTTTTCTATATTGGTGTTGTATTAGTTGGTTACATTATTGCAGCAAATCAGGTGTTTGAAAAACTAGAAACAAGTTTATCTACATATAATAAATACATAACTAATTTTAGTAACTTTAGTGTTAATCTTAATAATTATTATTCGTTCTAAATATGGATGGTATAGAGGATATTTCCTTGAAACATTAATGATTTCAGTATTTATATTTAGTTTGATTTATATAACACGTAAAGTAAATGAAAAAGCAAAGATATTTACAATACTTTCAAAACACAGTATGAATATTTGGTTTTTACATTCGATGTTTTTTACTGGAGAATGTCGATTGCAATGGATAGCGTGTTTACCAAAGAATGCTTTATTGATTGTTATATGGACTTTATGTCTTTGTACAATCTTAAGCGTATTTTTTGAGAAAACTAAAGCATTCTTTATACAAAAAATAAATTTTGTTCAAAAGTAAGCCTTATTTTAAGACTTTTTTATGTTATACTTTACAAGTGTAAAATTTAAGTTAAAGGATGGTTAAATTATGAAAAGACGAAGAATAATTTCCGTATTAACAGTTTTACTAGTATTTCTAGGCTTATTATTAGTTAAAGTTGCTGAATGGGTACCTTTAACGTTTGGAGATATTCCTTTTGAACAAGTATTATTCCATATGATGGTGCCTATGCAAGGCACAGACACTTCTTTTTTGTCTGATTTTATAGATTATTGTTTGCCTATTCCATGTATTGTTTCTGGCATTCTATTAATTTGTTGTATTATTAAAGATTGGAAAATTAGTAGTGATATAAAACAAGGAGAGTTTAGACATGTACGTAATAACGTTTTAATAATTATTACGACAGTAGCTTGTTTATTTATATATGGATTTGGAATAACAGATTGTATCTATGCTGTTGGTATAGATCAATATTGGTATAATGTTTCCCACCCATCTAAATTATATGAAGAATATTATGTGAATCCAGAAAATGTTAATTATACATTTCCTGAACAAAAAAGAAATTTAATTTATATTTTTATGGAATCCATGGAAACAACTTACGAAGATTTGGAACATGGTGGAGCTTTTGAAGAATCAAGGATTCCTGAACTTACAGAATTGGCTGATAATAATTTAACATTCGCTAATGGAAATAATGATAACAATGGTTTCTTGGTGCCTTCAATGTCTGGGTGGACAGTTGCGGCTATGGTTGGACAAACAAGTGGTGTGCCATTAAATATTCCAGTGGAAGGTAATGAATATATTAGTGATAAAAGTTTTGGCTTAACAGACACATTGGTGACTTGTTAATATAACTGACGTTAATGATGTCTATTTAAGATTTATTGTATAGGTGTAAACGAAAGAGAGACTACACTTATGACAAGAACTTCAAAATATTTAAACCAAGATACTATTGCTGCTTTACAATCTTTTCAAATCGAAAAGATTGATCGTGAAATCACTGATTATTTAGATACAAACAATAAAATGAATACGTATCATTTTGAATACTGTCCTAAATGCGGATGTTATCATCCTCGTTTAATTAAGAGTGGTTTTGCCAACTCTGGTAAACAAATGCTTCGTTGTAAAGAATGCGGAAAACGTT
>OLNL01000541.1_pt1 | contig 41150 bp, 41 predicted proteins | sample 1672181 | NCBI WGS metagenome assembly OLNL01 (sample SAMEA3136656, study PRJEB25190) | human gut metagenome | biome: human gut; feature: human-associated habitat; material: faeces | place: Austria | collected 2013
CTATCAAATTGACAGTTTATTTAAGAATACCTTGCCGCATATTTATTAACTCCTTTTAAATAGTCACTTAAATAATAGCACGTAAGAGCATATTTGTAAAGGAATCTCCAATTTTTTATCAAAAAGAGTACATGATTACAAAGTATCTGTAATCATGTACCAATATTTGTTATTTTACAATCTTCCAATTACTCCCGTTCTTTTCAAGTACCAAATCAAATTGAGATACCTGCGTTGCTTTGGTCTGCTGGTCGATATACTCCACTGTCAGCGATACCGTGACTTGATTATCCTTACGATTGTGAATAGGATTTACCAGTTCTTGAAAGATGTACTCTTTTCCGATTGGTTTTAATATCCCGTCATTCACATAGTAGGAAAGTTCACTGGCTGTCGCTGTAGGATAGAGCTTGAAGAACGTCGTTAAAAACTCATTGATTTCATTGGTTGTAATGGAATCAACCGTCCCCTCACTTTCAATGGCTTTTGGTTTATAACTTGATTTCTTAGGTATGTTGGTAATGGTCGGATTCTTAACCAGTACCATATTTCCAGAACCATCTACATAGACACTCACTATATAAGCAGAGTGGACGGTCTTTGTATTTTCTCCCTCTGTAATGAGCTGGTCTACACTGTAGGTTACATTAAACTCATTGTCGCCAGTTGGCTCTACCGTCCATATCTGAAATCCTCTTACAGAAGACGATACAGGAATATCTTTGCGTACTGTATCAACATTGAGAGCTTGAAGTTCATCTGTCAGATAGCCTTTTAGACTTTCCATTCGATTATCAATGGACTTATCGGATTGCTCCCATGAATAGTAGACTTTCGCAAAGTTCTCTACAAAATTTTCTACATGATGAGTATCAACGTATTCCTTTTCTATGATAGTTGTTTCGTGAATAGTATGAGTATCTATAGCTGTAAAGTGCTTGAATATCGCAAAGCTGAAACTAAGCCCTAAAAGTACCCACAAGGCAATCACAACCTTTTTATGAGGATTGACCTTATAGACACGAGGTTTCTTTTCCTTTGGTATCTGTTTTTCTTTATTCTGATTTTTTCTAAATTTCATCATTAAATCTTCCTTTCTCATTGTTTGATTCGTCCTGCTCCCACTAAATGCTGTTGCCAGTAGGGGCTTGTTAAGTCGGCATAACCGATTGGGTCGCCTGCATGAAACATACGGTTATTGCCAAGGTATATCCCAACATGAGTAATATAAGAGCCAGCGTTATAGGTAGAATGAAAGAAAACCAAATCGCCAGCTTGTGCTTCCGATAGTGGGATATGCTGGGTCACATCATATTGCTGTTGTGCGGTTCGTGGTAAGTTAATTCCAGCTTTTCCATACGTCCATTGTGTCAGTCCGCTACAATCAAAAGAAGTAGTCGGGGAAGCTCCACCGTAAACGTATCGCCAGCCCTCATATTTCAGTGCTTCGTCCATGATGGCTTGTACCGTATCATCATCAAACTCTGTTGTGACAAGATACTGCGTTACCAGTTGCACATAAAACATATTGCCATAGTTGTATCGCCAGCCCCCATTGATAGGTATGGCTATGGGATTGGGGTAAGACACTTTTTCGCCACCTGAATACTCTTTTGAGAAACTTTGAGCCAGTTCAAAGGTATATTTATTTCCACGATTAGCCACATACCCTAAGAAACCACCACCATAATTGTAGGACTGGATAACCGATTCTAAATCTACACTGAGCCTTTCGCTACTGGCTAATAATTCACTGAAATACTTCACACCTTGCTTAATGGATTCTTCTGTACTCAATGAATTAGGTGGAAGACCGAGGGATTCCGAGGACTGCATAACATCTTCCGCAGTACCGCCCGATTCCACCTGTATAATCGCAAGAAGTATGTTGACATATTCTTCAACGCCATATTCTTTGGCATATTTTTCTACCATAGGCTTATGAGCCAGCACTTCTGCGGAAACATTCACACCTCCATAATGAATATTGGAAATTCCGCTGTCCTGTTCATCTGAAAATAAAATGGCAACAAACAGAAGCAGTGAGAAGACCATCAAGAATAATCCAGAACCACCAATCACTAAAGTTTTCAACTTCATGGTTTCTTACCGACTTTCTTAATGGTGGCGGTTTTGATTGGTGGTCTACTTCTTGTATTTTGTAGTGGTACTCTTTGAACAGTAGACGGACGTTCTTTTGTGATTGGACGTTGTGAAGTTCTATCTGCTGTAGTGGTTGAAGTTGCTGGCTTTTGAACGGTTTTTTCTTGAACGGTATTGCCTTGGCGTTCCACTTTTGGACTTGAAAAATCGGACTTAACTGCTGGACGCTCTTGTTTGGCTTGTTGAGATTCCTTATATGAAGTCTGAATATTAGACTGTTTTGAGGTCTGTTCATCATGATATTGTTCTTGTCTTGTAGTCGGTCTTTCATGAACAGAAGAAGCAGGCTGTTTTTTCTGTTTGACCTGTTCCATTTCAGAGCGACGCTTCGCAATGGTTTTTCGCCTTTGTTCCTGCTGTTCCTTGCGTCCACTGGCTCTGTCCGCTTTGGTTTGAGAAATACTACTGGTTAAATCACGGACATTCTCTTTTACTTTGGATTTTCCTTGATATACTGCATATCTTGCATTGGTCGGCAAATCTTTAACCTGTTCTTTCAAACCACTAGCAGTGTCTACCATTCTGTCTTTGGTATCAGCTACTGTACCGATGGTTTGACCGATACGTTTTCCAAGTGTTGATTTTTCCTTTCCGTCTGGTCGGGAGTGATCTGCTTGTGTCCTTGCAGAACTCCCCGAACCCGACTGTCCTTTTTTACCTGTAACAATGGCAGACCCAGCCCCTAGAGTAGTCATGGAACGTCCAAGTTTCCGCTGTAGACGGTGCATGTGAGCGTGCATAAGCATACGAGGTTTTCTCATCACACGACTTCCCACACTTTGAGAATCGTTACTCTGTAGAGAAAACATACTCATTAAATCGCCCAGCTTGAAGTAGATTCCTGCAAAGGTCACAATCTGTAGAAAAGCAATCAAAAAGAACGGATAACCAGCCGATAAGGTATAGAGCATGGTTGAAATACTAAATGCTGTCGTAATAATCAATGTGATTCCAGCTCGTGTCAAAATGGTATTAAAGAGCTTTGTTATGGCTCGTTTTGACATACCATCAAATGATGGAATCATGCTTAAAATAAAGCTCACAGGCAGAAACATAGCATAGATGATAAAAAGTACCTGCGAGAAAATCATGATTCCTGTTAATAGGAATACAAATATGGAAATCCCAATATTGAAGACAAATAGGAAGAAGACTGTACCTAAACGGTTAATGGTCTTTGTAATGGTTAGATTGGTATTGCTTCTGTCTTCAATTTCTTCCGCAACAATTTTTTCTCTGTCTTCGCCATTGTTGGAATCTGGGCTGGTGGAGAGCAGGCTTTCCACACGGTCAATACCGATACTTTCAATGTCTGAACTGTTGTATTGAAGCAGTAGCCACGGTTGCTGAACCTGTATGGAAAACAGGCTATCTCTGATTAAGTCCACGCTGTCCTTGCCTTGACTATCGGAATGGGGCATGACAATCTTCGTGCCAAGTGATAAACTGGCATTACTGATGTCTGATGAAAAGTCATTGATTTTTTTAATGTAGTCGGGAGCGTAGGCAATAAAGGAAGCCGATAGGATAAACACCAGCACAAAATTCATAATGGCATGAATTGCCTTTGTGGTTTCTCTCTTTATCAGTCCCGTATAGGCAACATAAACCCCAAGAACCAAAATCAAGAGTAAGAGGAATCCAACATAGAAACCCTCTGTTGAAAATCCGTTTGCACTCACACCAGCTAAGGTCTGCATATTCTTACCAATGGAATCTGCTGTAGCGGAAATGAAGTCTAAGGAATAGGCTTCCTGTACTAAGTAACCTGTCGCATTGGAAACATACAAACTGATTGTCCAAATAAAATTGGTAATGGCATATAGTCCATACATGACCTGTTTTCCAATCCCGTCCGACCAGTTCCACGGAAGCCAGCCCCAGCTATTATCCACATAAAAATCCAGTTGATAGTTTTCAAGTGGGTATCGGCTGTATTCATTTGCCACATTGACCGTATCATCTACCAAGCCCACAGCTTGAACCACCGTTCCCAGCATGGCTAAAAGAAAAATGGCAATCACAAGTGTGAAAGCCACTGTCATTGCCACTTTACCTAGACGTTTCAGCGTCCAGTTTGATTTTATTCTGTTTACTATTGATGGTTTCACATTTACACCTCTTTTCGCACAGGTGGTCTGGTATCAAAGGCATGGAGCAGTTCTTCAAATACAGGGTGGAACTGTATCACACCGACACGACCATATAAATCACTGATAAGGCATTGCCCGTTTTCCAAATCACGCAATCGCTTCTGATTGTTTTCGTCCTCTGGGTCTACACCAAAAAAGGCTAAGGTCTTTTTAATCTCGTTAAGGTCAGTGGAACGAAATGCAAATTTTAAGCCGAGGTTATTTTTCAGTTTTTCATCTAAGAGGTCGTCTGTATTTTGGGTCACGAAATATACCCCAGCGTTCATAGCACGACCAGCCCGAACCAGCTTCATAGATAGTGTTTTTCCTTGTGCTACCTGTAAAAAGCTCCATGCTTCGTCTAAATCTACAATCTTGAAAATGCTTCGGTCTGTATGGATAAAGTCTAAAGCAAAGGTACTAATGACAATCAGCATAGCAACGGATAAAAGCTCCATAGTGGTATATTCCTCAAAGGAAGTTTCCTTGTCGGGAAGTACCAAGTCCGCAACCTGTATAATGTTCAGTTGTTTTTCTAAGCTGATAGACTGCTCCACATAACCATTACTGAATAATAAATGTGCAAAGTCATAGTCTGTAAAACTTTCGATATGGTCGGCTATACTGGTACTTAGTGGCGTATTCTCAACCCGTAATTCCTCAATCACTTTCATCAACCCTCGTACTTCACTATTGGTTACTGCACGAATGGCTTTTCTAAGGATTGGGAAGCGTTCCCCATCACGAGAGGAAATCCCCGTAAGGAATGTCAGAATATCAATAGCCAGTGATTCAGAATCTTTGGGATTTTTCATAATCACATAAGGGTCAAGTAAGCCTTTGTTTTTCTCATCAGAAGTCAGAGTGACGATATTGATTTCATGGGAAATCTCTGGCAAGGTTTCTTTCCATCTGCCACGTTCTGCTTTTGGGTCTACAATCACTGCTTGTGCCCCATAAAGCACCGCATAATAGACGATAAGGTTATTCGCAAAGGATTTACCACCACCCAGCGAACCAACAAAAGCCGACGCTAACGCATTGGTTACTGAACCCTTAACCCCTTGACTGGCAAGAGCAGGTTTCAGATAGACATTGCGTCCAGTATCTAAGCTGTAGCCAACATAAATCCCCTCATTTTCCCCCAGCATTTGAGTAGCACCAAAACCTAAACCAGCGAGGAAATCAGAGGTCACGTATTGAATATAATCATTCATATAACGCTTGCTGGCAGGTAAAAATTCTTCATGTAAGCCGAGCATATCCCCAAATGGTCGTACCAGTTTTACGCTTAAATCGTCATAAAAATCTTTCACTTCATTACAACGACGTTTGAGTTCGTCAAGATCATTTGCTGATACCCTTACCACATAAGACAGCTTGTACATAGATTCCTTGCTTTGGTCTAAATTGGTTTCCAGCTCATTCACACTTTCCAGAGCTTCCGCCACATTGGAGCTGGTTTCATTATCACTTTGCCAAGCGTGGTTATCCAAGTCTTTCAGTTCTTTCTTTTTATTGCGGACAGTAGATAGGGCTTTACGATTCGCTACAATTTCCACATTCATTGACGTATCAATCGGGAATGTAAATTGCTGTTGCTGGTAGTAGAAGATTTCAGAGGACGGGAAGTCCAGTTCTCCGACAATGCTGTTAATGGTAAAGTAAGCTACATAGACGGTTTCATCTTCCTGCTGGATTTTCAAATATCGCTGTTTTTCTTCCACCAAACAGCGAGTAGGCTTAATCAAGTCATAGTATTTAATCAGCGTTTCATTATCCAGCTTTTTCTTTGATAGATGGTACTCATACTCTTCATAGGCAGTGCCTGTCTGTCCGTAAAGGTGTTCAATCAGATAGCCGAAGTCGTCCTTATCTAACCTGCGGATTTTGAAACGACGAGAGATTTTATTTTCTAAGAGCTTTTCCATCTTCTGAAAACGCAGGATTTCATCATTACTCATACTAACAAAATCGCCCATCAGCTTATGGTTCACATCATAGACAAAATCAGACAAAGCATTTTTTGCTTCAACGGTAAGACTTTTCATAGAAAACTCCTGATCGTTGAGAAGCAACTTAAAGCCGATAAAGAAACGGTAGTTCACTTGATTTTCGCCAATCATGGATATTAAAGCGTCTGTCTGTTGGTCGATTTTGTCATAGGCAACCGCTTTGAGCTTGCCAGTGACTTCATTTTTGGAACGCTCTTGTGCAGAACGTATGCTGGATTCTGTACTGATTTGTAAAGCATGAATTTTGCCATCACGATTTTGTGCGATAAGCTGTCTGAAAGAATCATGCACTTGTATTTTCTGTTCTGGACTTAGAAATGAGTAATTGTAAGGAACAAGCTCATAGTAAGCATAACATTCCCCGTCTTTATTCCAGACGAGATTGTTTTCAATGTATTTAATTGGATATGCCATAAAATTCACTCCTAACTGCTGTAATGGCTTCTTGTGGCTGGTTTCTGCCAAGCGTTACTTTTTTTCCTGCATAGGTCAGCTTTGGTCGCAGTGCATAAGCAATGACAGACTTCAAAAATCCATAAGGCTTTTTACCATCAAAAGTTTTTGTAGACATAAACCATGTGAAAGCCACAGGAATCCCAAAGTATTTGAGAAATGCTCCCTCTATCATGGAAAGAGGGGGCAAGTTGCCAAGTATCATCACTGCAAAGAGTGACACGACAAACCATGTCATTTGCGTAAAGGTTATGGGAAACGGAAGTCTAAAATCATTGATAGAATACAGTACCTTTTCCACAGACCAGATACTGGTATAGCTTCGTATTTTCTTCATGTAATCAATCCTTTCATAAAAAATAGGGGTAGCTGATTGAGCCACCCCGTAAAATAGAAAATCTGCCAGTAGTAATGTACCGACAGATTTAATAGACGATTTCAAAAATCCCATGATTGGTTGAGATAAACGTTCCTGAAAGGTCTAAATCCCGACCATAGGCTTGATAATCAATATAGTTTTGAAGACTAGCTGGTACTTCGCCTAAAGCACCCGTTTCTTCAATGTAGTAGCGTGCCACGTCATACATATCATCACAATCGGAATGAATGATAATATCCTCTTGATGTTCGCTTAGTTCTTCAATGCTTGAAAAATGAGTGAGCAGAGCAGATAGCTCCGATTGTAATTCTTCGGGTAATTCCGATACCATTTCCCATAGTCGATTGAGTTCGCCAATGGAAGTGTATTCGTCAACCGTAAAGGGTAACTCGTAGTCATGAATGGCGTATTCCTCATATTCATCATTCAAGCCGATTTTCTCTTTGACTTCCTCAAAGTCAATGGGAAAGGTAAACCACGCACCGACCAATTCGCCCTCATTGTATTTGCCTAAATTCGCAATATAGACTTGCATATCGTCCATATATTCACGTCCTTTCTTTGTAGAGATTCAAAAATCCCTACCGCACTTCGTTTGGTGTACCATTCCTTTGCGGAACATAAGAAAACCACTTATATTCCACAAAAGAACGGTTTTATTTAAGCACCAATAATGCGATTGAATAGCTCTAGTAAAATGTCTTTTACTCCAGCAGCGTTGAAGACTAAGCCAACCGCAATAATCGCAATAATTAAAAAGCCAATCAGTTTGCTAAACTCACGCTTGAAGCCAAGATACAAGCCAATCACAACGATTGCTAAAAGCACCAGTGATTGAGCGTTTGATAGAAACCAGTTATAAAGGTTTTGTCCAAAATTCATAAAAATGTTCTCCTCTCTATATTCAATGAATTTGTATTTGAGTTATTTTTTTGTTGTTATCACGTCCTGTTCTTTTACTGACTGTTGCTTCAAAATCTGCTTGTGTCGGTCTGTCAGTTTCGCATGGTCGAGAATGTCTTTTACAACCTGCGTCTGGTTGATTTCATCAAGTTTAATCGCAACCTTTAAGGTCGGGGCAACTTGATGAGATAGCCAGTTCAGCGTCCTTTGGAAGGAGTAAGGCTCTGGTTTTGTGGTTAGTTTTAATCGTTCACGATTGTTCCCAATAAACCAAGCCCATTCTTCATTCAGTTTCCAATCAGAACGAGGTTTGGAATCGTCTTTATCTACAAAACGGATATACCGATTGATAATTTTAAAGGCGGTATGCTCTGGATTGTCATAGACGAGTAAATCACGGACTGCATAATAGGCACGCTCATTTTTCAATCGAATCTCAAAACGGTTTTTTACTTCTGCGTCTTCAATGGGAATATCATTTTTCTTGTACTGCTCGTAGTCCTTTTCATAGATACAGAAATAAACTTCACTTTGTAATGAACCGATATAGAGGGTGTTTCCCATACATTCCTTTTCCTCTTTGCGTACCAGTTCGCCACTGCGATAGCTTTTAAAACTGCGGAAGACGGAGATACATTCTTCCTGTTGGCACTTTTCAGTGAGTACAGGGATATTTAAAATCCCTGTCTTATCGTTAATGGCAAGGTCAAGGCGTTTCATCACACCGCCAGCCACCAAAACGTCCATAAAGAACTCATACCAGCTTCTTTGTTGTGCCAGAAGATAGCTTTCAAATTGTCTGCACCCACGACCTTTCAATTCCACCAGAACTCCTTTGTCCAGTTCATGGGAGCAAAGGACGAATATGTCGCCTAAAGCATAATGCTCTGAATAAGAATAGAAACCATAGTCCTCATGAAGAAAATAGGACAGTTTCAGTTGTAAGATGTTTTCGACCACCTGCTGTACGTCTGTTGTCGGAAAGCGAATTCTTACATAATCAAACAGCATTTCAAGGGGAGCGTCGGGATTGAAGCGTTCCAGAGCTTCCCAAAGGGACTGCTGTAAATCCTCTGATGGCTTGACTTTTCCTGTTTCAATATCGCTTAGATACTGCCTTGTAATACCAGTCGCAACAGCTAAACGGTTTTGAGATAGTCCATAAGCCAAGCGTTTTTCTTTTAAATGCTGTAACCAAGTTTGTTCATTCAGTAAAAATCCCTCCAATCAAAAAGGCGTATGTCAACTTTTAAAGCCCATTTGACATACGCTGAAATTTTGTAAATCCCTTGTAACCAAAGGATTTTCTAATGTTTTTTTGACTGTTTCCTGTCGATTTGTACCCCCCTGTTAGATACGGGGGGTTAAGTGCTGGCGTGGCTATTGCCACACCAGCCAGCAAGATCAGTCCACACCTGCGACTTCCGCTTCGCACGTCGCCTGCGTGGACTGTCTGCTGTTGGATAACTTTTTAATTTCCTCCAAGAAATCATATCCTTTTGGTACAAGGGGAGTATAAAACTCTGATATGACACTTGTTCCTACATCAACATAGCCACGACCTTTGATTCGCTTTAAGAAGAAATCCTTTTGTACGTCACTGCCAAACATCATGCCATAGCCCATTTCAGACATACGACCTAAAGCCACTCTGAAATTAAACTGATCACGGATTCCGTCGCCTAAATATTTTGCGTCTGGACGTTGACAAGCCAGTATTAGAAAGAAGCCAGCTTGACGACCTAACATGACAATCTGTTTCAGCTTATTCATAACTGCGGTGTTTTCTTTTGTTCCCAGCATTTCCATGAAAGCGACGTATTCATCAAAGATTAAGAAGTGTGCCGGGAGACCTAAGTAAGCATAATTTTTGCCAGTCTTATAGTTCTTCATCTGCTTCATTTCCTCACTACGTTTCATCATTTCTTCATAGAATGTTTCAATGCAAGAAAGCAAGTCTTCTTTTCTATAGTAGACATTTGCCATCACAGAACCTAAGTCCGCAAGATCAGCATTTTTCGGGTCAAGAATATACAGTTTTGAATCTGTATGAAGCAAGGCTTCAATCAGTGTCAGTATAAAGTAAGTTTTACCGCCACCTGTACCACCAGCAATCAACATATGAGGGAGCTTATCATATTCCCACCATACGTTTTTCATTAAGCGAAGTTTACCATCTTTAGCTTCTACTTCATCAATAGAAATACGACTGGCTATGGTGTCATAGAGCAAAGTATATTCCACATAGGAATCCTTTAACTCTTTATCCGTCAGCTCACAGTACAAGCCACTCTCTAATTTCTTTTCCAAGTGTAAGAGTTGGTCTTGATATTTTCCCAGCGTGATTTCCACCCGTATCTGTATCAAGCCATTTTTAAGTCGATAATACATTTTAGGGAAGTAGGTTATCTTTTCCTTTGTACGACCAGCACTATCTTTAAAGAAACCCTCTGTTTTGACCTGTTCAGATTCATACCACTTGTTTTCAAGTATCATCTTTGCCAGTTTTTGACGGTGGTAAAGTTGTTTAACCGTATCATAGCGAACCCGTTTGAATACAAACGCTACCAGCAAGCAGATAAGAATTGCGACACTGAAACTGATAATTAAATAGGGAATGTCAATCTTATCTGCTTGTGATAGGTTAAAATCCTGCCAGTTGATCTGCTGGATTGTCTTCACATGAAACAGTCCGACAACCAGCAGGAAAACAGGCAGGAGTGACGCTATCGTAAAATGAAAGACTAAATCTTTACCAGATGGGCGAATCCTTTTACCACGCTGTTTCATGCGAAAAAGTCTCCTTTCTACCTAGCGACTATTTGTCTTGTGTCGGTTCTTTCTTTGCTTGTGGTTGAGCTTTGAATGAACTAGAATCCTTTGTCAGCACAATATCGTCTGCCTTGATATACCAGTCAACATCTGCTCCTTGATAGGTGGCAGTAGCAACGGTGTCCGCAATGGGATTGATAAGTTCCACCCGTGCGTTATAATCAAACTCTTTCAAAGGCACGCTGGCAGGAATACTTACTTGAATCATGCGTCCTTGTCCTTTGGATTTTAAGTCATAGGTACGTTCCTTGATTTCATCTGAAACCGACCCGTCTTCATTTTGGATTCTCACTTCACGACGTAGAGCAGAGAATTTCAATTCTCCAAAAGTCGTGTCTTTATCTAATACAATGCCATTTGCTAATCTCATCATTTTTCCTCTCTTTCTTTATTCTTTTATCATGTCGTCAGCATGTAAAAGGTAATTTGTAAAACCACGAGTGCCGATTTTGTAGCCCTCTGCGGTAATACGTGGATTGACTAACTTCACACGTTCCTCAAAGCCGAAATGTTTTTCGCCAGCTTCAGCAGGAAGCACCACCACAATATCATCTGCTCTTTGAACATCAGAATAGAGATTATAGCTTCTTGATAAGACAGTTAGCCGTCCGTTGATTCTTCGCTGAACGACTTTATCCTCGCCAGCAAATTCTAAATTGCCGAATGTTTTTTCCATGTTGGGAATCACAAATTTAAGTTCCATATTTTTACCTATCCTTTCTTTTTTATTGGCTGAATGAATGTTTGATGGTCTTAAAGAGTGGGGAACGACCTTTTGATTCTTGATTTTTTGTTTTCATAAGTTCACTTCCTTTCAAAATCGGGTAAAAAAATAGACACCTCATTTTTTGAAGTGTCTACCTATTAAATATTCAAATTTTATTGGAAGTATCTTTATATCTTCACTTTTCAAGGATAAATCGTCGTATCAAAGCTCATTCATAAGTAGTAAATTAGTAGTAAATTGAGTGGTTTTGACCTTGATAAAGTGTGATAAGTCCAGTTTTTATGCGGATAACTAGATTTTTATGCTATTTTTAAAAAAGAAAATCGATACCTTTCTTCATCGGTCCCAATATACGAAGGCGCACTTTTTCCGAAAGGCGTTGGCATTTGAATTTTATGTTTCTTCAAATTTCCTAAACACCAGAATTTCTCATGTAGTTTGATTTCCTCTTTGATCGCAAAATCGTTTATGAGTTTTTTAAAATCATCACTAATAGTCACATCATCAGCTATTTTAGACAGAAAATTAACGTTATCTTCTTCTTTTAGAGAAAGTGTCAACTTTTTAGTATTATTATCTACTTTAGTTGGAACCTCAGAAATAACAGTTTTATTTAATTCTTCAATATGGTCAATAATTTTCTTGTAGTTTTTATTTAAAAATTCTGACTCTAGTAAATTAAATTTTATAGGAACAAAACATTCGTCAGAAAATGTATTCTTATCTCTTATTGTTAAAAGAGGTTTTAATGGTTCATTTTGAAGAGTTTCTTTTTCATTAACTAAATTTAAAAAATATAATGTTAAATGATTTGTAAACTGACGTTTAAATTCACTTTTGTCCTTAACTGTAAAAAATATTCCTCTATCCTTATATCTTTCTTTGAAATTTTTTACAGCAGCAAATTGCTCCTCATTTATTTCTGAAGGATTTATAGGAGTATCTAGAAAATACATAAAAACTTGTTTTTTTGCTAATAACATCTCCTCAATTTCTTCTTCCGTCCCAGAACCATACCTATCTGTTGCTGTACCAAATCTTGTCCAAAATATAGCAACAGCTGCATCACAATCCCTAACGATTTGCTTATTTAATAATTCCTGTGGTTTATCACCCGACTCAGGAAAACTATCCGTTGACCAATGCTTGACTGATACTTGTATATTATTCAAACTACCATAAAGTTTATTAAAGTTATCAACAGCTTCTTTAATTAACTCAAGATATTCAATAACATCTCCAGGGCAAGAAATTAATAAATCGTAAACAGTCACTCCTTCTCTTGGCATCAATGGACCCTCCAATAAATTAATACAATATTATATAGTTTTATATTATATATATTTCTAAACAAAAATTGTAAACTTAACCTATTATAATTATAAATTAAAATAACAGTAAAATCAATTCATTTACTGTTATATAATTAGTTAGAGAAATAGAATTCACTTATCTATTTACCGCAATTTAATTCTATGCTGATTACCATTAATCTACTCTTACCGATATTATTATCACGCACCACTACTTTTCCAGTCATTCTAGTAGCTACTTCTTTCATTGTATTTGGTCTTAAATGAGAGTACGTTCCAAGTGTGGTCTTAATATCAGCATGTCCTAGACAATTTTGCATTTCTAAATCATTCATTCCGATAGAGAGCATAAAGCTAGCATGAGAGTGCCTTAAATCGTGGATTCTTATTGGTTTTATTTTTGCGTAATCACTATGAGATTTTAGGACACGTTTTAGAGTTGATTTTACCAACGGACTATCTGCTATCGAAAATACAAATTTACATTCTCCTATCTGAGATTGTGCTTTTTTCCAATATTTCAAATGTTCTATGTATCACCATCAAGATACAAAAGCCTAATCAATCAGTTGATAACCTTTCATCTCAACTGGCTAATGATGGTAAGAAATTGCGTGAAAGTCTAGAATTCTCCATTCAGCAACAACACTCTCATTATTCTGAACTAAAACAATCAAATACTAAACAAAATACTCTATTAGAGCAAAATAATAAATTACTAGAAACGCAAAATAATATGACAAGTGCCCTTTTGATGTCAGAGTTAATCTCTAAATAGGTACATAATAATTAATTAAAATTCAAAAAAGTCACTTGATTTTTCAAGTGATTTTTTGAGTTGCTACTATAGTCAAAAAAGATGAAAATATATATAGAGATCTTTATTTGAATAGTATTTATAAAACATGTATCTTATAGGAAATAATTAATCTATTCATTTCAAAAGTTTGCTATAAATCCGTGCAAATGTTAAAAATAATCCCCATAGTAAACTTAAGATGATTATAACCATTTTTCCAGAACTTACTTCTGCTCCGATAATAAATATATGAAAGAGAGGAGCGAGGCTCATGCACATGTAAATAAGATAAGTAAGGAAATTAACTTCACCAATTCCAATAATAAAATTTTTCATGAAGAATTGCATAGTTTCTTTACCTTTTAGCTTCTTAAAAATGGTATATAAGATGTTTGCTCCAGTAAGTCCGATTAATAATTCTATTGGTAAGAAGTAATAAGAAAAAATCAAATGAGAAGTTATTACAAATGAAAATATAAGAATATCTAAATTAATACTCTTAAATTGAGCTTTAATTAGATAATATAAAAACGCAACCAATATAGAAAGTATAAACATCTTCATAATGCATTTCCTGACTTATTATTTACTTTAAAATATAATTATTTGTGTATATACAACTGTTTCTTTCATAATTTATAACAGAATGAGATAATTATTTTCAACATGATAATAGCATAAATTTGTAAGTTCTTCAAGCGTAATTATCTATGATTTAAACTTATTTTGAAGAATCTATTCTAATAGATACATACACTATCCTTAGTATAAAATTTAACTTGATTCTTAAAGAAAACAATGCTATGATAAAGTTATTGTTATATTTATAAATTTTTAAGTAAAATACTTTTGAAGTTTAGGAGAAAAAAATGTCAGAAATTACAGTATCGCGTCAAACTGGTCTTGTAGGTGTATTAATGAAGGTAAACGTTTATATCAATGGAGAATGTGTTGCCAACTTAAGCAAAGACGAAACCGTTATACTTCCGCTTCCTGAAGGGCTTGATATGGTTAAGGTCTACGTAGATCAAAGAGGAGCCTTCACTCGTTCTAAGGAAGTGATCGTAAAAGCTGGTCAAACAGCTATTATTAAAGCTTCAGCTATGAAAACACTTCTAGGTATTTTTGGAAAAATCTTAGGTATTCCTTATCTCTCAATCGAAGTAACAGATTAAAAAGCCAATGAAAATTGGTTTTTTTTAGGACTTAAATTTTTAATATAAGCCTACAGAAAAAGGAAGCAGGTTTTATCCCTTTGCCTCCCAACTAGTTTATCCTTTTTTATCTTAAGACTGACTTACAGCTCCTTCAAAAACAGATGGCAGTTTGCTCCATAAAAAACAAGGGATTCTTCCCTTGTTTAGAGCGACTGCTTGTATTAGAACCAGGAAAATAGTTTCATGATGAACTGATTCATTTCAACGAGTCGTGAATAATAATAATTTCCCCCATTAACGTAGAGCTCTGAGCCATGTAAAAATGAAATAGGATGGAGATAAAGATAGGTCTTCCCTGTGACATTACCAAGACTCGGTGCAACCACTTCTTTTGAGTATTTTCGAGCTAATTCAAGGCTGTTTTTCCCGCCATTTTTTTCTACATATTCAATGTAATCCTGTCCGAAATTATAAGCCTGAACAGCTGTCCAGGGATCGACTCCCTTCTCCTTTGCTTTTCGCAGATTCTCAGAGAGGGTTTGAATCCCTTGTCGGATACTTTCTTTGTTATTGGTGATAGAATTTGTCTGGCCTGTTGCACTTTCACTGGCCTGCATGACATCATCTTCCTTGCCCTTGGTCTCTGTATAAATCATAGCAAGGATCAGATCTTCATTCGTACCAGTATCTTCCTCAGCCAGTACTTCACGCACTAAGGTACGATAAGTCATGACCTGTTTGACATCCCGGTGTATTTGATAACCCTTGAATATGAAAAAGACGAGCAAGAGGCAAAAGAAAATTTTTATTATTCGTTTCATCATTATTTATTCTGAATGTCCTCTATATTCTTGATGAGGATCGAGTAGGTCCCATTTTCATTCTGAATGAACTCTACCGATTCAGCATCTTCGTAAACATGGTTAGGGACCAAAAGCTCAATTCCGTTTGAAAGGGAGAGTTTTTGGTTTTCAAATTTCTTCAATTGGCGGCTGGCATCAATCTCATCGAAGCGAACAGGATCTGGAATAGTCTCTTTCACCTGATCGACAAAGCTGAGTCGAGCCGTTAGGTTGTTATCAAACAAATCATTGGCTAACTTTTCAGGTGACAGTTCATTCTCTTCTTCCAGTTGGTTGAAAATTGCTGATTTGACCTTGGATTGGAACTGAAAATCATCTTGTTGGAAGTTCTCAGCAATCCGTTGGGCTGTTTTTTCGATTTCTTTGATCGATTTTTTAGGTGAAATCTTGGGTTGCTCCTGGAGGAGATTCTCAGAAAAATAGTTCAAGAAAGCGCCATTGTACTTAATTCGTTTTTCGATCAAATGGTACTTGCGGCTTTGAAGATTGATGACCAAAGCTTCATCGGGGCCTGTTCCAAAACCAGGTAGATTGTTTTGCGTCAACTTAATCGGATTATCCACTTCCCCACCAAGATGTGTCAAGGTTTCCCGTAAGGCGATCCGAAGAAAGGCAAAATGATCCACCCCTTCTTTTGAGAATTGGATAAACACCAAATCGTTGGTCTTTTGATTCTCAGAAACGACAAATTCTTCTTTCCAGCGATTGGCTAAGGCTACTGAAGTTTCTAGGAGATCATCCGTTATCATCTCAAGGAATAGATTGTCTTCCTCAAAAATGCTGGTCTTGGCCTCATCGGAATAGACCCGCTCAATCTTTTTGCGCAAGTATTCCTCAATTTTGGGGGTGATATTCAGGAATTTGTCTGCTAGATAAAGATCGGTATCATCTGGGCTAAATTGATGAATGATGGCTTTTTTTACGTAAATGTCCATAAGATGGTTTAGTCCTCGTAAAGTGGGAAGGCATCTGTCAAGGCTTTGACTTGGTTCCGCACTTCTTCTAATACAGCTGGGTTCTCTGCGTTTTTCAAGGTTTTGATCATCAGTTCAGCCACTGTACGGCTTTCCTCTACTCCAAAACCACGAGCGGTGATGGCTGCTGCACCGATCCGAATCCCACTGGTCTTGAATGGTGATAAAGTTTCGTAAGGAATGGAGTTCTTGTTGAGAGTAATGTTGACTTCATCCAACAAGTTTTGCGCCACTTTCCCATTTTCAACGACTTTCGTCACATCGACAAGGAAAAGGTGATTCTCAGTTCCGCCTGAAATGACACGGAAATCAGGATCTTGTAAGAAAACATCCGCCATAGCCTGACTGTTTTTAATGACGTTCGCTGCATACTCTTTAAAGGCTGGATCTAACGCTTCTTTAAAAGCGACAGCTTTGGCCGCGATGACATGCTCCAAAGGTCCTCCTTGAATACCAGGGAAAATAGCAGAGTTAATTTTCTTAGCTAATTCCTCATCGTTGGTCAAGATCAGGCCTCCACGAGGGCCACGAAGGGTCTTGTGAGTGGTCGTGGTCGTGATATGAGCATAAGGAACTGGACTTGGATGGAGACCTGCTGCCACGAGACCAGCAATATGGGCCATGTCAACCATGAGCTTAGCTCCTACTGCATCCGCAATTACACGGAATTTAGAGAAATCAATGATATGAGAGTAGGCTGAAGCACCTGCTACAATCAACTTTGGTTTGACTTCTTGTGCTTGTTTTAAGATCGAATCAAAATCCAAGAGTTCTGTTTCTGGATCTACGCTATAAGATACAAAGTTATAAGTTTGCCCTGAGAAGCTTACAGAAGCTCCGTGAGTCAAATGCCCACCTGCAGCCAGATCCATTCCCATAACAGTGTCTCCAGGCTCAATCAAAGCCATATAGGCAGCACAGTTGGCCTGACTTCCTGAGTGGGGTTGAACATTGGCAAACTTAGCCCCAAAAATTTCCTTAGCGCGTTCGATGGCCAGACTTTCGACCACATCAACCACATCTGTTCCGCCATAGTAACGACGACCAGGGTAGCCTTCAGCATATTTATTAGTGAGAATAGACCCTTGTGCAGCCATCACTGCCTTAGAGACAACATTTTCAGAAGCAATCAACTCGATATTATTTTGTTGTCGCTCTTCTTCTTTAGCGATCGCATTCCATAGGTCTGCATCATAGGCTTTGTAATCTTCTTTATCAAAAATCATAGGTCTACTCCTTATTAAATAATTTTTTATATACATTATGACAGAGGAAGGTCATCTTCCTCAAAAGAAAGCTCGGGCACTTGTGCAAGCAAGTCAGCTTTCGTAATAGAACCTTGTCGTAAAATCCTCGCTTTGGAACCAGAAATATCTAGGATAGTCGAATCTTGCCCAGTTAGAAAGCTATCGTCTTCAAGTCCTAAAACTCCATGGTCAAGTTCCTTAAGAATTTGATGGCACTGGGTTCCACTAGCTTTCCCTGAGAGATTGGCAGAAGGTCCGATCAAGGGACCTGTTTTACGAATTAATTCCAACGTCATTGGATGGGCTGGCATCCGAAAGCCAACCGTAGTCATCCCGGAATTGATCCAAGCTGGAACCTTTTCATTAGCCTCAAGGATGATGGTTAAAGGGCCTGGTAAAAAAATTGCGATTAGTTTTGATAGATAGGGTGGTTGATTTTTCGAATAAAATCGAATTTCCTCTTCACTGGAAATATTGAGGTTCATAGCCTTCTCACGAGGGCGCTGCTTTAGAGCATAGACCTGATCAACCGCTGCTTCATCCAAGGCCTTGGCAAATAGTCCATAGACAGTTTCTGTCGGTAAGACAACTGCACGGCCAGCTTCTAATTCTTTCTCAAATAGATCCATTGTCCACCACCACTATTCTATCCTGTCCAAATTGGTCTTTCAGAACGCGAACTCGTTTGTTGGGAAAAGCCTCTTGAAAGAGCTCTTTTACTTTCTTACCTTGCTTATAGCCGATTTCTAGATAGATTTTTCCATCTGGTGTTAATACATTCGGTACTTGCTGAGCAATCTTTTCATAGATGGCATATCCATCACGATCAGCAAAGAGTGCCAAATGCGGTTCAGAAGCTAAAACGTTAGCTCCAACTTCTTCTATATCGTCACGCGAGATATAGGGTGGGTTGGAAACAATCAGATCGTAAAGACCTTCTAGTTCATCCAATACATCTGACGACTTGAATTCAAGGACTGCTTCTAGCTGCTGGGCGTTTTCTCGTGCCAGGGCTAAAGCTTCTTCTGAAACATCACTAGCTTGAACCTGCCAAGAAGGTCTAGCCAGGGCTAAGCTAATGGCAATGGCACCACTTCCTGTTCCGATATCCAGAACTCGTAGGGATTCCCTGTCGTTTTCTTCAAGAATGAGGCTAACGAGTTCTTCCGTTTCAGGTCGTGGAATCAGAACGCGCTCATCTACTGTAAAAACATGGCCACAAAATTCGGCGCTCCCAATAATATACTGGGCAGGGACGTGAAATTTCAACTGCTCAAAGATAGAATCAAGCAAGGCCTGATCCTCTGCTGCCACTTCTTTTTGCAAGGCAAGGACAAAGTCTGTAAAGGTCCAGTTTTTTAAAGAACGATATGCGAAGGAGAGGCTTTCTGCTTCCTCTCCAACGGCTATTAATGCTTCTTCATACTGGGCTAATAATGGTCCCAACAACATTATTTATTCAACTCTTCTAGTTTTTGTGTTTGATCATACAAGACCAAAGCATCGACCACTTCATCTAATTTACCAGATAAGATGGTATCCAATTTTTGAAGGGTCAAGCCAATCCGGTGATCGGTCACACGGTTTTGAGGGAAGTTATAAGTCCGGATCCGCTCTGAACGGTCACCAGTACCAATAGTAGACTTCCGCTCAGCATCCTGCTCGTCTTGGGCAATCTGAGCAAAGTAGTCAGCCACACGCGCACGGATGATTTTCATGGCTTTTTCACGGTTCTTCTGTTGCGTCCGTTCTTCCTGCATCTCTACCTTGATGTTAGTAGGTAAGTGGACGATACGAACGGCTGTTGCGACCTTGTTGACGTTCTGTCCACCCGCACCAGATGCGTGGTAGATGTCAATCCGAAGGTCTTTTGGATCAATGTCGTACTCAACTTCTTCAATTTCTGGCATGACTAGAACGGTTGCTGTAGAGGTATGGACACGACCTTGGCTTTCCGTCACAGGAACGCGTTGTACCCGGTGGGCACCTGATTCGTACTTAAGTTTTGAATAGACAGATTGACCAGAGACCATGGCCACTACTTCTTTGATCCCGCCAACGCCATTGTAAGACGCTTCCATAACCTCAAAGCGCCAACCTTGGCTTTCCGCGTATTTTTGGTACATCTGCAAGAGGTCACCAGCAAACAACTGGGCTTCGTCTCCTCCTGCTGCTCCACGGATTTCCAAGATAATGTTCTTGTCATCGTTTGGATCTTTTGGAAGAAGTAAAATCTTCAGTTTTTCTTCGTACTCTTCTTTTTCAGCCTTGGCATCTTTCAGCTCTTGCTTGGCCATTTCTTCCAAATCTGCATCACCGCCTGATTCCTTGATCATTTCTTCAGCATCGACGATATTTTGAAGGACTTGTTTGTATTCTCGGTATGCTGTCACCGTATCACGAGTGGAAGCCTCTTCTTTTGAAAGCTCCATAAAGCGTTTGGTATCAGAGACCACATCTGGGTCACTCAACAATTCTCCTAACTCTTCATAACGGTCTTCTACAGCTTGTAGTTGATCATAGATATTCATGTTTACTCCTTAATTCTTGGTTGTTAGATCATAGATTGCTACAATTTCGTTTTCTATGACTTCTCCAGTTTCTTTAAATCCATAATGGAGATAGCAAGATCTCGCTTGATTATTTTCCGGTTCATAAGATAACCAAAGACTTGTTGCTTTTCCAGCTGGCTCTGTTCGAACAAAGTCAATAACTGCATCCATAGTCGGTTTAAAATGGCCTAAACCTTGAAATCGTTTATCTATCATAAAACGAAATAACAAGTAGTTCCCCTCACTGATCCCAATTTTCCGGTCATAGGCAATCATAACAAAACCAATTAATACTTCCTTATCATAAACTGCTAAGGGAGCTATAAAATCACCATTTTTATCATATACATAGGCTTCAGCTAAACTAATGGAATTGGATGCAATAAAATTCCTTTGGTTTGGATGAACTTCTAGATTTAAAACGTCAAAATAATTCTCTATTGTAATATATTTTAAACAAATAGACATTTTTATCCTCTCTAAAACGTTCTAGACGCTTTCAGTTGGTATGTCTGGATTAAAATAATGCTTGCGGCAAACCGAGATATAGGTCTCATGCCCACCGATTTGGATTTGCTCTCCATCGTAGACGGGTTTGCCCGCTTGAGTGCGCAAGACCATGGTCGCTTTACGAGAACAGTATTGGCAGATGGTCTTGATCTCTTCGATCTTGTCCGCTAGCAACAGCAAATGTTCAGAACCCTCAAAGAGTTCGTTTCGGAAATCATTTTTGAGGCCAAAAGCCATGACGGGCACATCTAGTTCATCAACGACTCTCGCCAAGTCATAAACGTGATGGCGTTTGAGAAACTGAGCTTCATCGACCAAGACGCAGTAGGGTTTTTCTTCTAGCCCTTGGATATAACCGAAGATATCTGTATCGTCTTCAATTGCGATGGCTTCCCGTTTCATACCAATCCGGCTAGAGACTACTCCAAAACCATCACGTGTATCGATGGCAGAGGTCATGATGACCACTCCTTTGCCTTGTTCTTCATAATTATGGGCTACCTTCAAAATTTCGATGGTTTTACCTGAGTTCATCGTCCCATATTTATAATATAATTGTGCCATTTTCCTTCTGTTCTCTCTAAAAGTGTTTCATTATATTTTACCATATTTTTGCCCAGCTTTGTATCACAAAATATGATAAAATAGACCTAAGATTTATGAAGGAGGTGGCGCAATGCCATTTGTACGTATTGATTTATTCGAAGGGCGCACCTTGGAACAAAAGAAAGCTTTGGCCAAGGAAGTAACCGAGGCTGTCGTTCGGAATACAGGTGCACCCCAATCTGCTGTTCATGTCATTATCAATGATATGCCTGAAGGAACCTACTTCCCTCAAGGTGAGATGCGCACTAAATAAACAAAACGACCAGAAGAGCATTCTGGTTGTTTTTGTTTAGGTTAGGAAATTTGGTATTTCTTTTGTATCTGCCATAGTCGCATTTGGTAACAAATACCACTAACTACAATGCTCGAAATTAAACCAATCCAGTAGGCATACGGACCTAGGTTGGTGACATGGTCTAAAAAGATCCCCAATGGAATAGAAACACACCAGTAACTAAAGGCACCAAGTAAGAAGGGAACGGTAGTATCCTTGTAACCCCGAAGAATCCCTTGAATCGGTGCTGCGACTGTATCTGCTATTTGGAAAAGGAGGCTATAGGTCATGAAAATAGCTGTCTGGTGGATAAATTCCGGATCAGTGCCATAAAGTCCTGCCACTTGATAGCGATACAGATAGAGGAAAGTAAGGGTAAAGAAGGCAAATCCAAAGGCTGTCCATCGTCCAATCCTGCAATATTGACGAACGACATCGGGACGACTAGCTCCAATCTCGTAGGATACAATAATAGCCATGGTATTGGAGATGCTAGCTGGAAAAGCGTACATGAGAGTTGAAAAATTCATGGCCGACTGGTGACTGGCAATGGTCATAGATGGAAATTTAGCCATAAGCAAGCCGACTACAGAGAAGATGATGACTTCTGCAAACACAATCCCTCCAATCGGTAAGCCTAGGCGAATCGTCTCTTTCATCTCTTTGAAATTGATGGGTTGAACCTTCCATAGTTGGTAGACAGCTACTTTAGGATGTTTGAAAAGGATCAAAAAAGCAATGATGAGGAGGACCCAGTAGGCCAAGGATGTCCCTAGTCCTGCTCCTGCCCCTCCTAGCTCAGATAGACCAAAAGCTCCATAGATCAACATGTAGTTAAAACTAGCGTTTAAAGGCAATAAGAGGAGCATGAGGTACATGGATAAGCGAGTGAGCCCCAAGGTATCCAGCAAGGAACGGACCACACTAAAGAGTAAAAGAGGCAAAATTCCTAAAGATAGAAAGGCTAAATAATGGGTCGCAATCCCAGCTACGACACTTTCTAAACCAATTTTTCTTAAGACAATCGGTGCAATCAGCAAGACAAAAGCGATCAAGAGGACAGCCATCATAAAAGAGAGATAAATGAATTGATAAAAATCAGAAGCAATTCGTTTTTTATTCCCCTGCCCTAAATGATGACCAATAATTGGCGTTAAAGCTGACACAATCCCCGTTAAGAAGGTAAAAAAGGGATTCCAAAGACTAGTGGCAGTCGAAACTCCAGCTAAGTCCAAGGTATTGTATTGTCCTGTCATGGCTGTATCAACAAAACTAGCAGAGTAGTTAGCAAGTTGATAGACCAGGAGAGGGATAAATAGACTGATAAATAAGCGCAAGCGCTCTTTAAAATGATGGGTTAAATACATGGTAGGACTTTCTTCTTATCAAGTTAAAATTTTCTCTTACCACTCTACTATATGTCTCTTTAAATGTCAAAAAAATCAAAAACTGAAGATCTAACAGATCCTCAGTTTATCTAGATTATTTTTTGTTGCGATTCAAGATGGCGTTGAGAATAATTGCCAAGACGCTGGCAACAACAATTCCGTTTGCAAAGAACATTTTAAAGGCGCTTGGTAAGCCATTAAAGAGTGTGCTATTGTTTAACCCTACCCCTGCTGCGATTGATACAGCCGCGATGAGGAAATTGTGCTCATTGTGCTCAAAATCAACACGCGCAAGGATCTGCATCCCTTGAATAGACACAAAACCAAACATGACCAACATAGCTCCACCAAGTACTGGACTTGGAATGATTTGCGCCAAAGCTCCAAACTTAGGCAGGAGCCCAAGAAGAACGAGGAAACCAGCCGCATAGTAGATTGGAAGACGGGTCTTGATACCAGACAATTTCACCAAGCCGACATTTTGTGAGAATCCAGTGTATGGGAAGGTATTGAAAATACCACCGAGAAGGACGGCCAATCCTTCAGCACGGTAGCCATTACGAAGGCGCGTGCTATCAATTGGATCTTTTGTAATATCTGAAAGGGCAAGATAGACACCAGTCGATTCGACCATGGAAACAGTTGCGATGATACACATCATGACAATTGAAGTAATTTCAAACTTAGGAGCTCCAAAGAAGAATGGCGTTGGAACGTGAACGACTGGAGCTTGTGCTACAGGTGCGAAGTCCACCAAGCCCATTGAAGCTGCGATAGCTGTCCCAACAATCAACCCAATCAAAATAGAAATAGATTTGATAAAGCCTGTTGTATAGATGTTGACCACAAGAATGATGAGAATGGTAATCACGGCCAAAATCAAACTTTGAACCGTTGGTTCTTCAGCATTGTTTCCCATATTCCCAATCGCAACTGGAATCAAGGTCAAACCAATGGTCGTAATGACAGATCCCGTCACAATGGATGGGAAGAGGTTGGCGATTTTCGAGAAGAATCCTGAGACCAGAACCACGTAAATCCCTGAAACAATCAAGGCACCAAACATGGCCCCACTACCATGGCTAGCCCCAATCATGCTAAGAGGTGCTACAGACTGGAAGGCCACCCCAAGGACGACCGGAAGACCAATCCCGAAATGTTTGTTTAACTGCAATTGCAGGAAGGTGGCTACCCCACACATAAAGATATCTGTAGAGATGAGATAGGTTAGTTGCTGGGCATTATATCCCAAAGCGCCCGCAATCATAATCGGTACTAGAATAGAACCCGAATACATGGCTAATAGGTGTTGCAAGCCTAGAATGGCTGCCTGTGAATGGTTTTCCTGTTTTTGCATTAGATGTCTGCCTCCTTAAATACAACCTGACCATTTTCGAAACGGTCCAAACGAGCAAGTGAAACAACTGGGTAGCCGAGTTCTTCTAGCAGTCCACGGCCATCTTGGAAGGATTTCTCAATGACGATACCGACGGCTTCTACACTCGCACCAGCTTGTTCGATGATCTGGATCAAGCCCTTAGCTGCTTGGCCATTTGCCAGAAAGTCATCAACGATCAAGACACGATCATCTGGTGTTAAAAACTTGCTAGCAATGGAAACCGTACTAGTCACTTGCTTGGTAAAGGAATAGACTTCTGCTGTCAAAATCCCTTCATTCATGGTAATATTCTTGGCTTTTTTAGCAAAGATCATGGGAAGTTCCAAAGCTTCTGCCACATAGAGGGCAGGAGCGATTCCGGAAGCTTCAATGGTCACAATCTTGGTCAGGCCAGCATCTTTAAAGCGTTCCGCAAAAGCCTTCCCAATTTCTTTCATCAACTGGTAATCCACTTGGTGGGTCAAGAAGGAATCGACCTTGAGGATGTTTTCTCCCAGGACATTTCCGTCTTTCAATATACGTTCTTCTAATAATTTCATGTTTTCTCCTAAACAGTTTGGAACAAAAAATAGAGACTTACCAAGTAAGCCTCTACAGAATCCAAGTATCCCTGGATCAATCTAAGACTTACTTATTGTTAGGTGTTCCGGCACCTTGTAGAGACCTTGCGCCAATCCGCAAGATAAATAAGTAATTGTAGTTTTAATGAGAGTCACCATTCCAGATCGAATTCTTTACGATGACATAATCGACATGCTTGAGATCAGCAACCTTGCGACCTCCAGCATAGGAAATAGAACTTTGCAAGTCTTGCTCCATCTCTGTCAAGGTATCTTGCAGATGACCTTTGGCTGGTAGAAGGATTTTCTTACCTTCAACATTTTTATAGGCCCCTTTTTGGTACTCTGAAGCAGATCCATAATACTCTTTAAAGGCTTCCCCGTCGACTTCAACAGTCTTCCCTGGGCTTTCAATGTGACCTGCAAAGAGAGAACCGATCATGACCATGCTAGCACCAAAACGAATGGATTTCGCAATATCTCCATGGGTCCGAATTCCACCATCTGCAATAATCGGCTTGCGAGCTGCTTTTGAACACCAACGAAGGGCGGCTAACTGCCAACCGCCAGTACCAAATCCAGTCTTCACTTTGGTAATGCAGACCTTACCAGGTCCGATCCCGACCTTAGTAGCATCTGCTCCAGCGTTTTCCAACTCACGAACAGCTTCTGGAGTTCCGACATTTCCTGCGATGACAAAGGTATCTGGTAATTCCTTCTTGATATGCTGGATCATTTGGATGACACTATCTGAGTGTCCGTGAGCGATATCGATGGTGATGTATTCTGGTGCGTCGTCCTTGAGCTGAGTCACAAAGTCGTACTCATAGTCTTTTACTCCAACTGAAATGGAAGCAATTAAGCCCTGATCGTGCATACGTTTGATAAAGGGAATGCGACCAGCTTCGTCAAAGCGGTGCATAATGTAAAAATATCCCCCTTTAGCCAGTTGCTCGGCCACATCCTCATCCAGGATAGTCTGCATGTTGGCAGGTACCACTGGTAGCTTGAAGGTGTGCTTACCAAACTGAACGGTCGTGTCAGCTTCTCCACGACTTTTGATAATACACTTGTTAGGGATTAATTGAATATCTTCGTAATCAAAGATTGGAAATTCGTTTAACATACGGATTGGAATCTCGTTTCTAAATTTTAAATCGTGATGCGTCATCACTACGCCTTCCGACGTTTCCATTCAAGATTATAGCAAAGATACGGAGTCGATTCAATTAGAATGCTGATTATTGAATTAATGTTCGGAAATTACTAGACGATTCTTTAGAGCAACTTCTATATATGAGTTATTTATGAACAAATCTGAAGCCAATTGATGATTTCTTTGCTGACAAGATTAGGGACGGCTGTATAAAAATCGTGACCGAGATCCTTTAAGAGTACCTTCTTGATAGAAGGATCTAAATTTTCAAATGCTCTAGTTCTCCAATCGGGCTCATCTTCGTATTTAGGTCCGATGAATAAGGCCTTGGTATCCGTTAGTGGTGCTTGAAAAGAACGAAGCTCCCGTCTGAGTCTCAGCAAGGAAAGAACAGCTTGCGGATCTAGATCCAGTTCATAATGATGGAGGTCAGGATTCCAACGATAACTGGATTGGATGGCCTTTATAGCGGCTTGGGAAGGCTTGTCAGTGTCACCAAGTTCACTTGCAACTGCTTCCTCTAGCGATGAAAAAACCTGTTGCTTCAGATAGGCGAGTGTCTCTTCGATTTCCTGCTCTAGTGGTAAGACCTGGTCCATATCAAGATAGCCGCCATCTAGCAGAATCAGGTGAGTAATTTGTGGCTCATTGGATGCTAGGTATCGAGCCAAATCTCCACCTAGTGAATGGGCAATGATACAAGTATTTTCATTAGAATTCGCATGGGCTTTAAACCAATCTACTATATCTTTTGCAGATTCCAGTTTCACCCTATAGGGATCTAGATAGGTGATGGGAAAAGGAAAGTAGGAAGCAAATTCGCTCATATGATTTTCGTTACTTCCGAGACCTCCGATAAAGTAAAACCTCATTCTTTCACCTCTATTTCCTTAATGATTTTGGCTGGATTTCCAGCTAGAACTACGTTATTCCCGAATGATTTGGTCACCACTGCACCAGCTCCAACGACAACATTATCGCCTAAGGTAACGCCTGGAAGAATGATAGCTCCACCACCCGCCCAAAAGTTATCTCCAATCGTTATCGGAGCTCCATATTCCTTTCCTGCATTTCTCTCGTGTGGATCTAGTGGATGGAGAGGCGTGAGAAATTGGCAGTTGGGGCCAATCATGGCGTTATTACCAATCCTGATCGGGCAGACATCCAGCATGGTTAGGTTCCAGTTGGCATAAAAATTCTCACCCAAGTGGATATTCACCCCATAATCACAAGCCAAGAAGGGATGCAAGGATAGATTTTCTCCAGTAGACCCGAACCAACTTTTTATGAGTTGACTCCGCTTCTCTCCATCTGCTTCTTGGTTAAAGGCATATTGCTTGGCCCGAGCTTCTTCTGCCAACTTCCTCAATTCTGGATCCATGGGACTGTAAAACTCGCCAGCAATCATCTTTTCATATTCCGTTTTCATAATTATCTCCGCTCTATAGTAAAAAACCACTCATAGTGAGTGGACTTGTTTATCTCTTAATGGTACATCAGGTAGCCATCGAAGAGCTCAAATATTTTTCCTATCGCTCGGAAAACAAGAGCCGCAACAAGGGCAACCAGCAAGAAGTAAGCTACAGCAAAAATCACACTAATGATCATCATGACACACTCCTTTTTAATGTACTTTTTCCACTCTCTATTATACTCCTGGCCTATTTTAGATTCAAGGAAAACGCTATCAAATTCTGATTTGTTTTCAGTTTGTAATTTACAAAAATTTTCAGACAGGAGGAACGAGTGAACTATACTAGAGAGTGGTATAAACAGTCATCAGTGTCATAGCTTCTTTTTCATATTTTCAAGAGATTCCATACTTTTATTGTAAAGTTTATTTTCCTCTTGATATGTTTGGCTTAATCTAGTTTCAAACCTAGAAATACTCTTTTCAAAGTTATCTCTATTTTCTTCTAATAGCCGCAATTCATGTATTGGAAGTTCTTGATTGTTGTTATGACAAAAGGAGATGATAAGATCGGTCATAGATTCAGATAGTCTTTTTGCATCTCGCTTCATATCTTGATAATCCAATTCATAATCCGCCACTTTCCTTCTAAAAGCTTGATGATCACTCTCGACTTTACTAATTTTATCATTGATATTCATGAATTCTCCTAAAGTATTGGACTGGAAAGATCAGGTTTAGGTACTTCTGTTAAAATTTTTTTGATGGCATCAGCAGCACCCCCTGTTAATCCTCCTTCTAGGGAAGCAGGTACTTGAGAAGTGGCGAAATTCTGCATTTTAAACGCCTGATTAGCCAGCCAAGTTTGTAAAATAGCCCCTTCGGCCATTAGGACACCTTTTGTTGCTGAAACTAGAGCCTGGATTGCCAATCGTTCTTGAACTTTCATGTATTCAGTTTTTATGCGCTCTGCTTCTAATCGATCTTCAGTATTCGGTTCAATCATTCATTAACTCCTTTTAATTGCTAAAAATCTTGGCACCTATTTGATCACTTTCAATAATTCTATCAGCAACCTTATTCAGATTATCTGAAATCTGATACATTTTATTCTTATAATCGCTTGCTGCAGTGATAGTTTTTGTCTCTTTGCCACTGTTCCATGCAGTATCCAAACTTAATTCAGATAATAGAGCCTCTACTTCACTAGATGGTAAGTGACGAGCAATACTATATGCTTCAGTTTTAAGGGATGAAATTTTTTGAGAAACATTTTCCTTTGCAGATTCAATTTTTGATTTAACTTCTTCTTCGTAAACCTCAGCTTGAAGTTTCGTGTTTTCCGCACTTACTCGGACCAATTCTTCTCTTAAACTAATTTTTTTACTACCGGAACTAGTCTTCAAGGAATCCTTTAATTCTTTGATTTGTTTGATATTTAAAGAAATCAAATCTTGTTTAGTTGGCTCAGGAGCGAAAGGACCGTATTCTACTTCATAGCGTTCGATCAATTCTGGTCTAGCCATTGTTTTATAAGCATTATCAATACTAGATTTGCTTAATATTTTGTCTACAATTCTTTCAACTTGGCTCTTCGACATTCCTGAACAAAATAGAAGATTTTTTTCATACCACTCAAAATCTGGACTATTACCTTTAATCTTGGGTAAACCAGCATTATGATGTTTACCTTCGACAGTAAACACTTTACCATATGGAATAATCCCCCCGTGACCATCCCAACTTGTTAAATCTTTCCCTTGATCACTGTATGAGTGTAAGTGCTTATTAAGATATGCTAATTCTTCATTACTAATCCCCTTATAATCGGACGAATTCTTGTACAAAGAAGCCCATGCACCCCAATCCATGAAATTTGTAATCTTCTGGACTTTCATTTCCGCAGCTACTTTAGCAACAGCTGGTCCTGCTTGACTAAATCCCGACATATTACTAATATTAACTTCTTGTCCTTTACCAGCCATTTTTTTAGCACTAGCTAATGATTGATTATAAAATTCTCGAACATCCTTTGTCTGTTCTGTTAATTGAACTCTTGCTGTTACTGCATTAAATCCAGACTCTATAACATGATTATTAATGTCTCCATCGGGAGCTTGAGTTCCGGCAACAACAATAGTAGTTTGACTATAATCTGGGTGTCCTTCCTTATCAAGAGGCGCAACAGCAATGGCTTGGGTGGTTTCGTTGACTTCGTTGATTAATTGGTATTTCTTTCCGCTTCTTTCAAGACCAAATTGTTCATTAACATTTTTTTCTTTTATTATTTTTAACACATCAACTTGTAATTCCTGTACCTGTTCATCATTTAATGCCATTCCCAATGATATCCTTTCTTGATTTCTGTATTATAAATAACCTCTGCACTTGGACTACCTTCCTCACTTTTAACCACGTCCTTCAGCTGTCCATCTTTAACAAGCGCTTCAATGTTTTCATCCATCTTGGGGTTAGATGATAGTTTGACTTTCTCAGGGAGTTTTTTATTGCCTGCAATATCAATAAAATCATCTCCTACTCTTAGCTCAATTATTTCTTCATCAAATCCATTAAAATCCAATCTGACATCACCATAATCTCCATAACTAGCATAACCGAAATTTTGAACTGTTCGACCTAAATAGACTTTATTACCATGAGTATCATAAATGACAGGAACAACATTGGCATGAAACATGCTCTGCCCATCCCCACCTTGAACAAAAATTGGTGAAAACTCTATTTTACTGACACCAGAGTAATGCTCTTTAATGTAAGTTGCCAGTTGTTCTTCTAACAAACGAAATCCTCGTTTGTAAAGTTTCACTCCTTTGTCGTCCAAAACATCACTAACATTATATGGCGAATTTTGATGTTCAATCCACTTTGTCATACAGTATCCCCCTCCTGAAACTAAGATAATTAATACAGCTATAATTGCAAGTTTTATTTTCTTCATTAACTGTCACCTCTGCATCTAAATGAAAACGAATCCATTTTTTTCTGTTTATATTATATCACGATATAATATTCCTTGCCGATTTTTTTCTGCCATATTATCCATAAGCCCCCCCCTGATTAATAAAGGATTATTTCCATTCTGAATAACTCCCTCTAATAATTTGAAGGTTATAAACTATCTCTACATTAGTACTTCCATTCTACTTTTAATAACATTTTTTAACTGACCATCATTTACCAAAGCGTCAATGTTGTCATCTGTTCCTTTAATAGGAGGTGTTAATTTCGCATCCTCTGGTAAGTGATTTGCATTACTAACATCGATTTTTTTACCCAGAATTGGTGAAACTTCTAGCAAAATACTTTCATTACCAAGTTGGTCAAAGTCAAGAAATAAGTCCCCAGTTGTTCCATATGATGGATAACCTTTTTTGCCTATTCGCTTCCCCATCACCGCCCTATTCCCATATTCATCATAGATTACGGGAAGCACATCTGCCGTAAATGGCGGATTATCTTCACCGCCTTGGATAAAAATTGGTGAAAATTCTATTCTAGAAATTCCTGAATAATTCTCCTTGATATAAGTTGCCATCTGTTCTTCTAACAAACGAAAACCATGTTTAATTATTTTTTCTTCTTTTTTTTCCAAACCTAAAGAGATGTTAAATTTAGTCATATAAAATATTCCTCCAAAAATTATAATTATAAAAAATACACTGATAGCAAACACTTTTTTCTTCATCATTATCCTCCATTCTAATAAATAATTCATCACTTGTAAACAAGCGTTTACATAAATTATTATAACATAATTTGTATTTATTATAGAGATTCCTTTAAACTCATTTATAATTTTTCAACATAATAGTAAAACTCATATAACCATAATATATTTAATCAATAGATTAGAATAACAGTTATTATGAATTCCCTTGTATAGTACTCTTTTTGATAAGCTTCTAGTTCTTCTTGGTCATCCTTTACCATTCTATAAGTTCCAGAATATTCAGTTTTATACGTAAGCATCTCTTTTTTACTTCCAAATAGTAAATCACTTTTAGCATTCAGGTTACTCTTAGACTATTTTTCAAGATCTATTAAAGTCCTATACATAACCTAGATCATTTCACCAGCGTCTGACCTTAATTCAATATATTCTCCTAGATCATCATAATCAACAAGAGAGAATATTCAAAACCATAACCTGAATGAAAATTTTTTTGCACTTTCCATCAAACATTCCTTTATTTACTCAAACACTTTCATCTGTCAAGGCCATTCCAAATGGCCTCCTTTCATAATTTCAGTATTATAGAGAATTTCCGCTTTTTGACTACCTTTTTCACTTTTTACCACATCCTTTAGGTGACCGGCATTGACAAGTGCTTCAAGATTTTCATCTACTTTATCGCTTACTTTAAGTTTAGCCTCTGGTGGTAAATGCTGAAAATCAGATACATCAATTAACTTTTTATCGCTAGTTCTTAATTCAATGATTTCTTCATCCAAGCCATTAAAATCCATTCTTACGTCCCAAACATTGTCATAAGTTGGATAAGTAATATTTCCTATTGTTTCACCAACATATGCCTTATTTTGATTCTTATCATAAATAGAAAAAACAATATTAGCGCTGAACAGGGTCTGCCCATCCCCACCTTGAACAAAAATTGGTGAAAACTCTATTTTACTAACTCCTGAATAGTGTTCTTTGATATAAGTCGCCAATTGTTCTTCCAACAAACGAAATCCTCGTTTGTAAAGTTTCACTCCTTTGTCATCTAACACAGTACTCACATTGTATGGATCTTTCTGCTCTTCCATCTTTTTGTTAAGATACAACATACTTGCAGCAAACAAAATAGCAAGAACTAAGGCAAGCCTAAAGAGCTTCTTCTTCATTCCGCTCCTCCTTTTTGGAATTCCGTATTATAAACAATTTCAGCATTTGGACTTCCTTTTTCGTCCTTTACGACTTCTTTTAATTGACCATCTTCTACTAATAATTCAATATTTTCATCTGTACTACTTGCCTCTGTGAGTATAGCTTTCCTAGGTAAATGCTCCTCATTTGAAACGTTTACAGGTTTGCCATTTGAGTCCAGTAACTCAATGACATCATTACCATCTCCATCAAAATCAAGAACAATATGTGAAATCAATCCATAACTTAATGGAATAAATTTCTTGATTTTATCTCCCAGAGTAGCTTTATTTCCATACTTGTCATAGAGCGTCGGACGTACATAGGCATCTGAGAAAGTTGAACCTTCATCAGTAACGTAGATTGGGGAGAACTCAATCTTTTCGATCCCAGTATAGTGGTCTTTGATATAGGTTCCGATTTGCTCTTCTAGAAGTCGAAAGCCTCGCTTGTATAATCTAGTTGTTTTAGGTCCAAGATTCGGCTTCGTTATCTTGTTATAGACAAAGTAACTACCAGATAGGATTAAAAACAAAATAGAAATGATCATGACCCATTTTCTTCTCATCAGTTAATCCTCCTTCTGTCTACTCTTATAGTATAGCATATTTGTTAGCGTTTTCATCGTTATTCCTGCTACTTTAGTGTATGAATATTTGAAAGGAAAAAAAATTTAAAAGCATTCCATCATCATGAAATGCTTTTAAACTATTTATAAGACTAGTTCTCTTCTGTTTTGCCAGTCTTTTCTTTGTCCTCTTCTTTTTCAGCAGCACCATTGTTGACGGCTGACTTGAATTCAGAGAACATTTTTCCAAGCGAGTGTCCTAATTCAGGCAAACGCTTTGGTCCAAAGATTAAGAGGGCTCCCAGGATAATAATAATCAGGCCTGGTGCACCGATATCACGTAAAATTCCCATATTTATCTCCTTTTTTGTATGCGGTTATAGATGATGCGACTGATGCCCAGACTTACTTCGTAAAGCAAAATCAGTGGCACGGTCATTGCTAAATCACTGATAAAATCAGCTGGCGTCAGGACGACTGCCAGTACCAGCAATAGAAAGTAGGCTATCCGGCGGTAGCGACGTAACCAGTCTGGCGTTAAGATATGAATCGAGGTCAAAAAGGCTACAAGGACCGGCAATTCAAACAAGACACCCAAAGGCACTGTCGTATGAAAGATGAAGGCCAAGTAGTTCTGTGCCGTTAACTGGATGATAAACTGGCCTTGTCCTAACGTTAAGAGTACCTCTAAGATAGCTGGACTAACTAGATAATAGCCGAAGACTAAGCCTAGCAAGAAACATATCAAACTAGCGGGCACATAGAGCAGAATAGCTCCTGCTTCTCCTTTTCTTAAAGCTGGCTTTACAAATTGCCAGACTTGAAAGAGGGTGAAGGGCAAGGTAATAGTAAAAGCCATTAGAGCTGCCAATTGTAGGTAGATGCTTAAAATGTCATTAGGTCCAAGGACCAAGAGTTTTTCCCGAAAGCCAGCCGTCAAAAAGGCATAAAGCTGATCAGAAAACAATAGGGCTCCACAAAAGACAAGGAAAAAACAAAGAATACAAGCGATGAAGCGTCGCCTAAACTCGCTTAAATGCTCTACAATAGTGAGCCTTCTATCTTCATTTTTCATGCTGCTTCACCGTCACAATCCCGACAATAAGAACGAATAGAACTTGGCAAGCAAGAACTTCCCAGCTCGGATAGATCCCCGCCCAATCGATGGTTGGGAAATTACTCAAGATATGATTGGGAAGCATATTGGTTAATTGGAGCGCGTGCAGGCTCACCCCTAGCATCTTAAAGGCTAGGGCATAAATCATCCAAGTCAGGATGAAGAAAATCTTATGTGGCTTGACCAGATGGCTTGCCTTGGTCATGAGAATGGCGAGAATGGCTAAAACTGAAAGAGCCAAGACGATCCCTAGGAAGAAATCAAAGGAGCGAATACGAGGGAGGATTCCCACATAGAAGAGAATGGTCTCAGCTCCCTCACGGAAGACAGCTAAGAAACTGAGGGCAAACATAGAAATGAAACTGCCAGTTGCTGTCACAGCCTTCATCTGACTTTCCATGAATTGGTTCCATTTTTTTACAGAGGACTTGCGATGCAGCCAAATCCCAATGACGATCATCATGCCAACTGCGATGATCCCTACTGCTCCTTCGATGACCTCACGGTTAGAAGCCGAGGTCAAAGCTGGGAATAAGAATTGAAGAGCGACTGCAATGGCTGCACTCGCTAGAATACCTAGAAGAGCACCTGCATAAACCCATTTCAAGCCTTTGATCAATTTAGCTGATTTGAGAACGGTCACCAATGCCATGACAATCAAGAGTGCTTCAACTCCCTCACGTAAGAGGATCAACATAGCGTCAACCGCCGAATAAGAGGCGGTGGTATCAATAGCAGACAGATCACTAATCAGGACTTCTAGTTGCTTTTGATACTTGCTTTCATTTCCCTTGACCATGATGACAGGACTTTGACTTTCCACCCGAGTATAGAGACCAGGATTGGTCGTGCTGACATCGCCCTCGATCGTTGGCCAAATGGTAATGAACTCCTTCATGACTTGACTAGCTTGGCTAGTCTCATTGGCTTGGAAGAGGCTCAGAGCTTTCTTAAGGAGCTTGATCCCGTCTGAAAGGGTCAAATTGGAACTTGTTTCCTCAATCTTTTCCCCACTGATAAACTGATCCAAGACATTTTTTAGGTCATTGTATGAAGATTGGATGGAGTCAAAGTTTGTAGGCTCTGTTTCGATCGCACTTCTCAAGAAAGAAATGGCTGTTTCTACCTTTCCGTAATAAGCGGTACTGTGATCTCTGACAACCGCTTCATTCCGGGTCCAAGTGTTGTTTAAATCAGCGTAAGCCTTTCGTGTCGCTTGGAGATCCTTTGCTGTGATTGCCCCTTGTAGCTTCTCAAAGTAAGGCTGCAAGCGAGTTTCTAGCTTCTCCTTTTCAGCATCCAGATCGACTGGATTTTGCTCTTTTTCAAAGGCTAGCAAGGAAGTGGAGACAGTCACCAATTGCTTTTCTGTGATCTCGCCTTCCAAGTCCAGACTTTTCTGGACTTCTTTTCCTGCCTTGGAATCATGATTGGCTTTCTTCAGAAATTCTTCTTTTATCTCTGCAACAAGAGTGTGAGCTTTTTCTTGATCCTTATCCCGAACTGCTGTCGTTGCATCTGTGATTTTGATAAAGAGATCACTATAAGACTCAGCTTGGACAGGGGTGACGATGAAAAAGAGACAGGCTACAAGGACGACTAAGAATTTATTCAAATAAGTCTTGACCAATGTACCCTCCTTCCTTCACACCTCCGAAGCAGGCAAAGAGGCCACTGCCAATATGGGTCACATATTCATTCATCTTATCGTCTGCCCCAAGATTGGTTTGGATTTTCACAAAGCGGTCTGGATCCTTTTGGAAAGCAATAAAAAGCAATCCTGCATCAAACTGCCCCGTTTTCGGATCAATCCCATCAGAGTAAGAATAAGAGCGTCGCAAAATTGGCAGATCCACTTCTTTGGCCAAACGGACATGTGAGTCAACTGGTAAGAGGGAGAGGTCCACTTCGTCAAACTCGTTTTGCTTTCCAAATGGTGCGCCACTTTCTTTATAGCGTCCAAAGGTATTTTCTTGCTCCTGGAGGTTGGTCCGGTCCCAGGTCTCTAGGTGCATGATAATCCGGCGGACAGCCATATAAGAGCCGTTTTTCATCCAGTCTTGACTATCAGCCCAAACGACCTTATCGAAATCTTTCTCTGTCGTAACATTGGCAGTCCCATCCTTAAAGCCGAAGAGGTTCCTTGGAGTTTCCATGCGATCCCCAATAGCAGCAAATCCTGATTGGCTCCATTTCATGGTTACCTTATTGCGTCCTTTACGGATCAAGTTGCGGACAGCATGAAAGGCTACCTGCTCATCATCTGCACATGCTTGGATAACGATATCACCACCTGTATACTGCTCTCTCAACTGTTCCTTAGGAAAAGCTGGCAGATCCCGGAAGAGTTTGGGACGTTTCTTCTCAAGGCCTAATTTGGTCAAAAAGCTAGCTGAAACACCAAAGGTTAGGGTGAGGCGGTAAGGATTTAGTCCGACAGTTTCCCCAGTGTCACTTGGTGGCAAGAGAGCGTTGGAACCATCCTTTTTGACCAGTTCGCCATTAACTAATTTCTGGCTATAATCTGTCCATTCTTTAAACAACTGAATCAATTCGTTTTTATCTGTCGTCCGGAGATCGAGCACCACAAAATAGATATTCTTCTGCATGGGCGTGGTAATCCCTGCCTGATGCTTGCCATAAAAACTAATTTCTTCTTGACCGTCTGCGATATTTTTGGAACCTTGTTCCTTATTAGCGAAAAAAGCAGAAGCACCGGATAGACCAAGTGCTAAGCCTGCTCCCCCAATACCTGCTTTTTTCAGAAATTCGCGACGATCCATCTTCTTTTCAAAAAATTTATCGTCTTTTGTCATTGTTATTTACCGTTTAAAATGATTCCCATTTGAGAGAGTGGTTCTCCCAATTTTGTTACTGCTTCTGCTAGTTCTTTGGTATCTTTTTCTGTTAGATCAGTATATGATTTATAGTTAGATTCATCTGTCATATGTTTGTCTAACAGATCATTCACCGCCTTGAATTCTGTTTCAAGGGTTTTCACTAGCTTGGCATCCTTCTTCTCAATAAGAGGTTTGAAGAGAGCAAAGATTTTTTCAGCTCCTTCAATATTGGCACGGAAGTCATAGAGATCTGTATGAGAGAAGATTTCTTCTTCCCCAGTGATCTTTTGTGTCGCCACTTCATTCAAGAGGTCAACCGCACCTGTCAACATCAAATCTGGCGTCACTTCTACTGTCGCAATCTTAGCTTTCAGCTCTTTGATATCCTTGACCAATTGCTCTGCATATTTTTCAGTACCCTCGGTTGTATTTTCTTCCCACAAGATGCGTTCGATACGGTGGAAGCCAGACCAACCTTCTTCTGATTTGTTTTCATCAACATAGTCAACTAAACGGAAGTCAATCTTGACATCAGACTCCCCAAAGCTTTCAGCGATCGGTTCAGAACGTTCATAAGACATCCGAATCAAAGGATAAACCTTCTTGGCCTCTTCTAAATCACCACTTTTGAGAACTCTTTGAAATTCCTCTGTATCTTTTAACAACTGATCGATTTGTCCTTGCACAAACTCCTTGTATTCACTTGTCGCTTGATCCAAGGCTTTTTGGTCTTCTTTAGACAATTTCACTGTCGAAGAGGAACTATTAGTAGTTGTGTTTTTTGAAGATGTGTTGGCACAGCCTGCTAATAAAGCAACGGATAAGAGTGCTACTGCAATTTTTTTCATGAGTCTTTTCTCCTAGATTCGTTTTTTACGTGGTCTATTATAGCAAAGATTTTCTCATTTTTCAACAATTGTCAGAAAACTTTAATAAAACAAATTAGAGGAGTAACTCTTTCGCGCGACCAATGTCTGCCTCTTTTACTACCAGGAAGATGCTATCTCCTAGATAGAGGCGGGTGCTACCATGAACCGTACTGTTTTTTCCATTGTGCTGATGAGTTGTGATCAGGAGGTCTCTCGGTAAGTCTAAATCTCGAACCTGACGGCCCGCTATTTTCTCTGATACTGGAATTTCGATCAGGGTTAAGACATCTGAACCGCTGGTCACCTCAGGCATCAATTGTTCCAGCATGGCTTCGTAGACAGGGGCACCTTTTACTAGATCCATGGTAATGTAAGCTGTCAAAGTCACCAAGCCGATCGGCATCAAGGTTCGAATATCTCCTACCATTTCGGTCACTAGAATCATGGCTGTCAAGGGCGCTTTTGAAATGGCACTGAAATAACCACTCATTCCTAAAATGACAAACAAGGGGAGTTGATTAGAATGTATGAGACCAAACTGCAATAACACTGTAGCAACCAAGGCTCCTAAGACAGAGCCAAGAGCTAGAATCGGAAGAAAGATGCCACCAGGAAGACCACTACCGTAACTGATCATACTCCAGATAAAACGAATAGCAAAATAAAGGAACAAGGTCTGGACGCTAAGAGGAATGTGGGCTAGGTCTAAAACTAAGTGGTGACCACCTCCCAGTAGATGAGGGAAATAGAAACCAATTGGTAGAATCAAAAGAAAGGCAAAGATGGAATGATAAGGAGCTGTTACATGAAGCCAGTTACCAAGTTTTTCATAGACACGTCCAATATTTAAAACAGCTATTTCATAGAGATAGCCAGATAGTCCGAGAAAAATACCCATGGCAAGAAAAATCCAATAGCTGGATAAATCGATATGGGGGATGTGATCGGGCATGTTTAAAACAGGAGTTTGACCGAAAACGTTGAGAGAGACAAAGTTGGCGACCAAACTAGCAGCTAAGGTAGATACCCAGAAGACTCGAGAAAAGTGATGATAAACTTCTTCTACTACAAAGAGAAGACCCGCAATCGGAGCGTTGAAAGCTGCTGCCAAACCTGCTGCAGACCCACTTGCAATTAAGGCCCTTTCTTCTACTGGACTAAGAGCAAGTTTTTTAGATAGGCCCTTTCCTCCCATGGCGCCAAGCTGGATACTTGGACCCTCACGACCTAACATCAAGCCACTTGCAATTGCTAGGATTCCTAAAATGTATTTCTGCCAAAGTGTGGTCCACCAGTCTATTTGAAGTAATCCTTTTAATTCTGCTTCAACTTGCGGAATACCGGAGCCCTTTACGTTTTGGTTCTTTTTGATCAGTTGGCTTGCTAATAGAATAATAAAAAGATACATAGAGAGGATGATGATCCAATTGATCGGACTTCTTCCTAAATCCCTATACATCCCCTGAACAAAATGAAAGAAATGCTCAATAAAAAAACGAAAACTCGAGACGATCGCGCCAACTACGAGTCCCACTAAAGCACCTCTGCTAACCTGAGATAAAATAGATCTTGAGGTCGATTTAAATTCTTTTTGGATTTGCTGACTTTGTTTCATAAATTTTCTTAAACTCCAAGATTGATTGTCTTTATTATACTATTTTTCGCAGCTCCTGAGTATAAGATCATCAAAAAAACGCTCGAATGAGCGTTTTTTGGACAACATTATTTAGCAGTAAGTGCTGCCATTGTGATGTAGTTGTATGGTTTGTTGAAGTGTGGCAAGAAGAACAAGTCTGTCAAAGCCAATTTTTCAATTGTTACATGTTCTTGGATTGCCAATGAGAACATGTGGATACCCATTGAGATTGCAGCATCGCGTGATACCATTTGGGCACCAAGGATTTCACGACTATCTTGATCATAAACGATCTTGATAGCAACTTCATGGTTGTCATGTTTGATAAATTCTGGTTTTTGAAGATCGTTGAAGCCTGTTTCAACAGCGTTGTATCCTGCTGCTTTTGCTTTTTCAAGAGTCAAACCAGTTGAAACCATGTGAAGTCCATAGATAGAGATACCGTTAGAACCTTGAACACCGATTCCTTCAAGCTCATGTCCGCAAGCGTTATAAGCACCTACGATACCAGTACGTACAGCATTTGAAGCAAGTGCGATGTAGCTAGTGTCTTTACGAGCATTGTCATAAACAGTCGCACAGTCACCTACAGCGAATACACCTGGGATAGAAGTTTCTTGTTTCTTGTCTACAAGGAAGGCACCGTTACGGAAGAGTTCGATCTTACCATCAGCAAGTGCAGTGTTTGGGCGGAAACCAACTGCAAGAACAACCATATCCACATCAAATGTTTCTTTGTCAGTGATCAAGCGTTCTACTTTACCGTCACCTTCGATAGCTTTAACAGTTTGACCAAGTGCCAAACGGATGTTGTGGTCTTCCAAGTTTTTAGCCATCATTTGTGTGAAGTCTTTGTCATAGTATCCGTTCAAGACAGTGTCTACGATATCAACAAGGACCACTTCTTTTCCAAGACGTTCGAAAGCTTCAGCAAGTTCAACACCGATGTATCCACCACCGACAACAGCGATACGCTCAAGGTGTTTGCTCTTATCTTCAAGTTTGTTAATCACTTCTTCAGCATTTTGGTACAATTTAACGAATTGTACGTTTTCAAGAGTCGCTTTGAATTCACGGTTACCTTTAACAATTTCAACACCTTCGATTGGTGGCAAGATAGGAGTTGAACCAGTTGCGAAGATCAATTTTTCATATGATTCTTTGTGTTCTTTACCTTCGACTTCTGCAGTCACAACTTTGTTGTCGTAATCAATTGAAAGAACTGGTGAGTTCATGTAAACTTTAGCGCCTTTAGCTTCTAATTTTTCTTTATCAGAATAGAACAAGCCTTCAGCACCGTCAATTTGTTCCCCAATCCAGAGGGCCATTCCACATCCTAGGAAAGAGATGTTAGAATTTTGGTCGAATACAACAATTTCGTTCTCATTTCCAAAATTATCCAACATAGTATTAATACAT
>OLNL01000542.1_pt1 | contig 41072 bp, 33 predicted proteins | sample 1672181 | NCBI WGS metagenome assembly OLNL01 (sample SAMEA3136656, study PRJEB25190) | human gut metagenome | biome: human gut; feature: human-associated habitat; material: faeces | place: Austria | collected 2013
TATCTTTGATTGCGGTCGAGGGTATGGGGAAACGAAATCCCCATCAAGTTGCAAGGCAGAAAAAATCCCGGAGGGGTTTTTGTCTGACATTGCGAAACTTGCTCTAAAAATGACTGCTTCATATATAAGCCGATTTACAGAAAAAATGGAAATAAGAAGTTTATATAAATGAAAAAACAAAAAGCAATAGTTAATTGCGAAAATGTAAAGTTGTATTGCTTGCCCAAATGGTATATCAACTGTATAATACAATCAAACAAAAGGAGGAGGAAAGTAAAAGATAGTAATCAAAACATTGCAAAGGCAGTTCTTAAGATAAGGCAAGATAACAAGCTTTCTCAGGAACAATTTGCTGAAATGGTAGGAGTAACAAGACAGGCGGTGTCTAGATGGGAAATGGGAGTCTCTGTTCCAAATATTAATACACTTATTCTAATAAGTGAGAAATTTGATATTCCAGTTGATGAAATGTTAAAGTCAGGAGACGTTGTTGAAAAAATTGATAACAATAAAACTTCTTTCAAAAAAGATAGAAATTATAGTATTGTATTTTTAACTATTGGTATTTTAGGGCTGATTAGTATACCTTTTGAAATGTCTGCTGATGATCATAACTGCACCAGTCATTTTGGTGTTGACGCTTTTTGTTTGGCTCTGCACGGGGCTGATCTACATATCCAGTCTGGTGCTTGGTCTACTAAGCACGGTAATTGCTCTGCTTGGCGCGGCTGTGATTATTACCTATTTCCCGCAGAATGGTGTGATTTTGTTGGTTATAGCTTTTTTGATTAGCCCGATGGGATTGCCGCTTGCGGCGATCTGGCTGTTGGGTAAGGTGCAGGATTTGAAATTTGCGATCCAGGATTGGATGTATGGGTAAATGATGTGAATAAATCTGGAATGAAAAGAAGCAGGACAATGGGAGATGAGACCCAGTGCCCTGCTTCTTGGTTATTTGGAATGAACGGTAGTGTATTTCTGGTTTTTGCTTTTGGGTTTGTCTGGAAACATCATTTCAAGTTTACCAGAAGATAATAAAGGCTTGAGGTAATATTTGCTGAAGTGAGAACGGCTGGAAACATCAATATATGCTTGCATTTCATCTCGACTTTTAGGGTCTGCACAAAATTCCAATAGCAAGTTTTGCTTGCTGATCACAGATGTATCATGTGCGGCATCATGTGCTGTATCATGTGCGGAAGCACCGCACATGATGTAATTCACATTTTTCAAAATAACTCTGAAATCTGTCGCTGTTGAGGAAAATTCGGGCTTATATGCCTCTGTGTATCCAGGCAGCTTTTCAGTTTCACTGACGATTTTGCGCAGACCACTTCCACGGCGTTCCATGTACTTCATGCGGTGGAACAGGTCAGCAATCACAGGGTTTCGTCGCATCGAACGAATACTGTAAATATCGTATTCCTGAATTGAGCCGCCGCCAAACATACCGCCCGGAGATGTGATTTCCACCCGATCATCAAACATATCAATATGGATTTCGCTGCCAAGCACAATATAATCACGATGGATAAGCGCATTAACAAGAGCCTCTGTCACAGCTCGTTCAGCATAATCCGGCTTGTCTACACGATACTGTGCCTTTTTGACAAAACGGACTTTGGAATTATTGCGAATAAATTCACTGCCGCTGTTCAGTAGATAAATCAGATTCCCTTCGTATTCTTTATCGTCCAATGCATCATCAAAGATAGAGCCTTTTTCAAAGCCATTCCACCGGGTACAGAACATACGGGAGTTATAAACCGTGTGCTGATCGGTCATGAGTTTTCCGGCATTGGTCAGGAGTCCATTTTTATCAGTCAAACCAAAGGAAACATAATCGGATGGCTCAAAGCGGAGACCGGTCCGTTCCAGATAGGTTGCTTCCAGAAGTGTAAAGCTGTAATCCTTTTTTACCGCGTCTGTTGTTAGGGTATCAAAGGACTGATTGGTTCCCTTTAAGATCAATTCATTTACAATGTAATCCGGGGCAATTACGCTTTCATTTCCAACACGGATATATGCTTCCATCACTCCGTCTGCCTTGTAATAATATGGGGTGCTGCGGCCGGGAGAAACCTCCAGAGCTAATAGATTTTTACCATCTTCCTGTAATGGTTTTAAGATAAACTGAGGTAATGGTGTGATTCGTTCTTTGATTAAGCGGCTGATTGCCTCAGCATCCTTTTGAACATCGGACAAGCCAATAGGTTTCCGGTCATCAGAGATTCCGAAAAACAGAGTTCCGCCGATTCCATTAGAAAAGGAACTGACACTTTTTAACCAGCTTTTGGGTTTTTTTATTTCAAGTGCAACTTTGAAATCACATTCGGTTGCTTCAGCAATTAGCTGTTCTATCATAAAATCCCTCCTTTGAGGTATTGGTAGTTTCTTTATATTATACCCATAAGGAGAGTTTATTTCAACGATAGGCACAAAGAGTTCAGAGAAAATATTTTGAGAGGATGGCGGTTAGACACCGCCTCCTGCTCGTTGGATATCCCCACATAAAACAGGTTGCTTTTGCAGGGCTATGTATGCAATAATATCATTAAATTCAGAAACATGACACAGGTCAAAATGACAATATAGGTAATTGCAAAACTTATAGAAAACATAATTTAATCGTGGAAAATAAGATAAAATGAAATATCCACTTGTCAAACAGGGCAAATTCATGTAATGTAATAATTGCGATGAATTTTCACGAATAAAATCCGTCATATTTTTGGAATAAAATACTAAAAATTGAATTTATGATCTCAAATATTGCAAGTTTTGAAATTAGAATATTCAATATGGTCAAGTGTACGCAGTACACGGACAAAAAGAAAGGCTTTTCGTATGGATTTATTTGATTATATGAGAGAACAGAACAGAGAAAAGGAGTCGCCATTAGCTTCCAGACTTCGTCCAACCACGTTGGATGAGATGGTGGGGCAGCAGCATATTATCGGAAAAGATAAGCTGCTTTACCGTGCGATCAAGGCTGACAAGTTAAGTTCCATTATTTTATATGGACCGCCGGGAACCGGGAAAACGACTTTGGCAAAGGTCATTGCCAATACCACAAGTGCTGAGTTCCTTCAGATCAATGCAACTTCCGCCGGGAAAAAAGACATGGAGGATGTCATTGCGCAGGCGAAGAACAATCAGGGCATGTACGGCAAAAAGACGATCCTGTTTATCGATGAGATCCACCGCTTCAACAAGGGACAGCAGGACTATCTCCTTCCGTTTGTGGAGGACGGAACCGTGATCTTAATTGGTGCAACGACCGAGAATCCATATTTTGAGGTGAATGGAGCGCTTTTGTCCCGTTCCATTATTTTTGAGCTGAAGAATCTGTCCACAGAAGATATTAAGACGCTGATTCTCCGGGCGGTGAATGATAAGGAAAAAGGAATGGGTGCTTACGATGCAGTCATTGAGGAAGAGGCACTGGATTTTCTTGCGGACGTGGCAAACGGAGATGCAAGAGCAGCACTCACAGCGATCGAACTTGGCATTCTGACAACGGAGCGGAGTGATGATGGAAAAATCCATATCACACTTGAGGTTGCCAGTGAATGTATCCAGAAACGTGTGGTGCGCTATGATAAAACAGGAGATAACCATTACGATACAGTCTCTGCGTTTATCAAAAGCATGCGCGGCTCTGACCCGGATGCTGCAGTTTATTATCTTGCCAGAATGCTTTATGCGGGGGAAGATATTAAGTTCATCGCAAGAAGGATCATGATCTGCGCAGCGGAGGATGTGAGCAATGCCGATCCGATGGCACTCGTTGTCGCAACATCGGCAGCACAGGCAGTTGAGCGTATCGGTATGCCGGAGGCACAGATTATTTTGTCGCAGGCGGTCACGTATGTGGCAAGCGCGCCAAAGAGCAACTCGGCAGTCAATGCGATCTTCGATGCGATGGAAGCAGTAAAAAATACGAAAACAGCGCCGATCCCGGTTCATTTACAGGATGCACACTATAAGTCATCCGGAAAACTGGGGCATGGTGTTGGATATAAATATGCACATGATTATCCGGATCATTATGTGGAGCAGCAATATCTGCCGGACGGACTGACAGACCGGAAGTTCTACGTTCCGGGTGAGAACGGCTACGAGAAGAAGATCCGTGAATATTTCAAAAAGATCAAGGGTGAGCCAGAAGAGGAGTAAGAGAACATTCCGGGCATGAGATGATCTCTGTTTCACAGGCTGATGAGCAGAGCACATTTTTCCGGTATTGGATCTTTACATATATTAAAAAGCAGGAGGAATTAGAGATGAAGTCCTACGAGGAAATGACAAAAGAAGAGTTATTGAAAGAGAAGGAAGGATTGGAAGCGGAATACAAAAAATTCCAGCAGAGAGGCTTAAAACTTGATATGTCCAGAGGTAAGCCATCCCAGGAACAGTTAGACCTTTCGATGGGAATGATGGATGTACTGACTTCCGGTGTTGATCTGACCTGTGATGATGGTACAGACTGCAGAAACTATGGTGTGCTGGACGGTATCAGTGAAGCAAAACAGCTTATCGGTGATATGATCGAGTGTAATCCGGACAATATCATCATTTATGGTAACTCAAGCCTTAACATTATGTATGACACCATCTCCCGTTCCATGACGCACGGTGTAATGGGAAATACGCCATGGTGTAAATTAGATAAAGTAAAATTTTTGTGCCCGGTACCGGGATATGACAGACATTTTGCGATCACAGAATATTTCGGCATTGAGATGATCAACGTACCGATGCTTCCGACCGGACCGGATATGGATATGGTGGAAGACCTTGTGAGCAAAGATGAGGCGATCAAAGGTATCTGGTGTGTGCCAAAATATTCCAATCCACAGGGAATCACTTATTCGGATGAGACGGTCCGCCGTTTTGCAAGATTAAAACCGGCAGCAAAAGATTTCCGTATTTACTGGGATAACGCATACTGCGTGCATCATTTATATGATATTAACCAGGATCATCTGATCGAAATTTTAAAAGAATGCAAGAGAGCAGGAAACCCGGATATGGTTTACAAATTCTGTTCTACAAGCAAGATCACATTCCCTGGTTCCGGTGTGGCAGCGATCGCAACTTCTGCCAACAACTTAGAGGATATCAAGAAACAGTTGAAGATCCAGACCATCGGTCATGATAAGGTAAACCAGCTGCGCCATGTCCGTTTCTTCAAAGATATCCACGGAATCACAGAGCATATGCGCAAGCACGCAGATTCTCTCCGTCCAAAATTTGAAATGATCCTGGATACATTTGAAAGAGAGTTAAAAGGACTCGGAGCCGGAAGCTGGTACAGCCCGAAGGGTGGATACTTCATCACATATGAGACACTGGATGGATGTGCAAAAAATGTTGTGGCAAAAGCAAAAAAAGCAGGGGTTGTGATGACTCCGGCGGGTGCGCCTTTCCCATATGGAAAAGATCCGCATGATTCTGTCATCCGTATCTCACCATCCTATCCAAGCTTGGAAGATCTTACGACTGCGATCGACATCTTTGTTGTCTGCGTCAAGCTCGCAAGCATTGAGAAACTTTTAGGAGAATAATAGTAAGTTTTTAACCGCTGAAAAGCAAAAGAAAAAGACCTGTGTGTACAATGTCATAATGTTCGCATGACATAGGTACACGCAGGTCTTTTTTATGAATTATGCCTCAGTGGAAGCATCCTCTGTTCCGTTTTTCCATTTGTTGAATTTCTCGACAACTGCGTCGTAGGTTCTCTGGGAAATATCCGGAAGTTTATCTCCCCATGCTTTGGTTGCCTGTTCGAAACCTTTCTTGAAAGCTTCTAACATAGCGTCTGCCTTGTCAGGATCATCACCGGATAAAGCTTTTGCAAAATCAAGAATACGGTCAGAAGTCTGCTCTACACCCCAGTAACCGTCGTCCGCGATATCTGCCTGTGCCTGTGCTTTCACATCGGCTGATACGGTAAAATCACCTTTTGCAAGGAATTTCCACATATCATCTGCGGTGCCGATCGCAACACCCTGCTTGGTCATCATCTGCTCAACGATGCTGCGGAGCTGTGCAGTGCGCTGCTCTGCGTCAGCTTTTAACTTTGCAACGATCGCTGCGTTGTCGGCCTTGCTTGTTGTTTTATTGGAAGCCTTGTCTGTCCTGGAGTCAGAACTCTTCTCATAAATGACACCGGAAGCTGTCTTGGAAGAAGCTGCCTTTTTCGTTGTCTCGGATGTCTTTTCTGCTGATTTTGTTGTTGTCTGTGTAGATGCTGCTGCGGCAGCAGTCACAGTGTTAATGGAATTGATTGCCATATGATCCTCCTTGTCTGGCGAAGCTGGATGCATTTGTTTTTATAGAAAACAAAATGTTCAGCCACCTGAATGAATAGTTATTAACCTTCCATGGTTCTGTTAATTATATCGGACTGGCAAAGAAAAAAGTTTAGTGCCGATTGACCTTTTGGACATAAAATGATAAGATACTAATTGTATACAAAAAACACAAAAAAAACAAGTTTTATTTTAGGTACAATCAATGCGTGTTAGCGACGATTTTGGTAAGGAGAAACTAACCGATGAAGGATATTTCAGTAAAGGCGCTGGCTAAGATCAATCTTGGGCTGGATGTGGTACGAAAAAGAGAGGATGGTTATCATGAGGTCCGCATGGTGATGCAGACCATTCATTTGTTTGACAGGCTGGAGATCTCGAAGAATACTTCCGGTGAGATCACGATGGAAACGAATCTTTCTTTTTTGCCGACGAATGAGAATAATCTTGTCTATAAAGCGGCAAAGCTTTTGCAGGATGAGTTTGCGATAAAAGATGGCGTGCATGTATGGCTGCACAAGTATATTCCGGTAGCAGCAGGAATGGCAGGGGGAAGCACGGACGCAGCGGCAGTGTTATATGGTATGAACCAGATTTTTGATCTGGGACTGACAAGGGAAGAACTGATGGAGCGCGGTGTGAAGATCGGTGCAGATGTTCCGTACTGCATTATGCGGGGAACGGCTTTGGCAGAGGGCATAGGAGAGAAGCTTTCGAAGCTTCCGCCGATGGTGAAATGTCCTGTTTTGATCGCAAAACCGCAGATCAGTGTTTCTACTAAGTTCGTCTATGAGAATCTGAAGTTAGGCTCTGATATGGTACACCCGGATATTGACCGGCTTGTGGCAGATATCAGAGAGAAAGATTTATATAAAATTGCAGCAGATATGGGAAATGTCTTAGAGACAGTGACAATCCCGGCTTATCCTGTGATCGCAGACATCAAAGATCACATGATGGAGCATGGCGCTGTGAATGCCATGATGAGTGGCAGTGGTCCGACGGTTTTCGGTCTTTTTGACAAGGAAGCGACGGCAGTAGAGGCATACGAGGCGATGAAAGCCTCCGGTCTTGCAAAACAGGTATATTTAACGAGTATTTATAATAACGCGCGTAAGTAGAAAGGCATGGTATCAAAGATGACAGAAGATTTAACATTGAATATGGATGCGTATCTTCCGCTGAGAGATGTTGTGTTTAACACGTTAAGAGAGGCTATTTTAAAAGGGGAATTAAAACCGGGCGAGCGGCTGATGGAGCTGCAGCTTGCGGCAAAACTTGGTGTCAGCCGTACACCGATCCGTGAGGCGATCCGTATGCTTGAGCAGGAGGGACTTGCCGTTACGATCCCAAGAAAAGGCGCGGAAGTTGCCAAAATGACGGAGAAAGATATGGAGGATGTCCTTCAGATCCGCGAAGCGTTAGATGAGCTTGCGGCAAAAATTGCATGTGAGCAGATTTCTGAGGAACAGTTAGAAGAGCTGGTTGCGACCATGCATGAGTTTGAGGAATCCACCAAGACAGATAATGTGAAAAAAATCGCAGAGGCGGATGTAAAGTTTCACGATATTATTTACCAGTCAACCGGTAACCCGAAGCTTGTGAATATGTTAAATAACCTCCGGGAGCAGATGTACCGCTATCGTGTGGAATATCTGAAAGATGAGAATAACTATCCGACATTGATGAAAGAACATAAAGATATTGTGGAAGGGTTAGTCCGTAAGAACAAAACGCAGGTGACAGAGACGATGCACCAGCATGTGAAGAATCAGGCAGTCGCAGTTAAGGCTATGATCAAGGAGCAGGAATAAGAAGTAACTGCCCGGAGGACAGGAAAACTGCATAAAAAATGGAAAACCGTACAGACTAGAAAGAGGATAAGCATTTTGCTTATCCTCTTTCGTATTAGGGGGAATTAATAGAAAGGAAACAAGCTGGAAATGTCGGAAAATCAGAAATGTCCGGTATCGACGGATTTAACGCAAAATATAGAGGAAATGGAATTTTATTTTCATGACTGTGCGGACATTAAAAAGAAGCAGATGAAGCTTGGCAGGAATCAGGATACCGCCTGTTATCTGACCTTTATTGAAGTGTCCGTGGACATGGGAACGTCCGCACTCGGAGAGACTTTAAAATACTTAAATGGACTGACAAGGGATGAGATCCTTTGTACACTGCAGGAAAATGCGCTTGGAATCTCGGATGCAACATATTTTCCGACTATTGAGGAGGCTGTGAGCGGTCTGCTCACCGGGGAGGCGATCCTTTTTGTGGATGGTTTTGACCGGGCAGTAAAAATACCGGATGATGGTTATCCGAATATGGGGATCACAGAGGTTGATTCGGAAAAAGTAATCCGCGGTTCCAACGAAGGTTTTTGCGATTCTGTGAAGCAGAATGCGGCGCTGATCCGGAAAAGGATCCGTTCGCCCCGTGTGAAAGTGAGAGGACTGAAAGCCGGGATTAGATCGAACACGAACGTCTATCTTGTGTATGTGGAGGATCTTGCGAATCCGGGACTTGTAAAAGAAATTGAAAAGAGGCTGCAGGATTTCACGATTGATGGGATATTAGACAGCGGAATGTTAGAACAGCTGGCAGAGAAAAAATGGTATTCGCCATTTCCACAGTTTCAGACAACACAGCGTCCTGACCGGGCGGCCATGGCGGTATTAGAGGGCAGAGTGATCGTGATGTGCGATAATTCTCCGATCGGTCTGATACTGCCGACAGATTACAATTCATTTATCCGTACCAGTGACGATTATTACAGCCGTTTTGAGATTGCGACGTTCGGGCGGATCCTGCGGTATCTCGCATCCTTTTTTGCAATGACGCTGCCGGGATTTTATCTTGCAGTGACTAATTTTCATACACAGATACTTCCAACTACACTACTTTTGTCGTTTGCTGAGGCGAGGCAGGGTGTCCCATTTCCGGCAGTCGTGGAAGTACTCATCATGGAATTGTCGTTTGAACTTTTGCGGGAGGCGGGCGTGCGGCTTCCCGGTGCAATGGGAAATACCATCGGGATCGTGGGAGGACTGATCATTGGACAGGCAGCGGTAGAGGCGAATCTGGTCAGTCCGATCGTGGTGATCGTCATCTCTTTTACTGCGCTATGTTCTTTTGCGATACCGAACGAAGAATTTGCCACAGCCTTCCGTATCCTGAAATTCTTTTTTATTGCGGTCTGTGCGTGGCTTGGCTACTTTGGCATGCTCCTCGGACTGCTTGCGGTACTCACACATCTGTCGCATCTGACAAGCTTTGGTATTCCGTATCTCATGCCATTCGTGGGTGCAGATCTGAATGACTATGAGGATGAGCGGGATTTTATCTGGCGGCAGCCTTTCCGGAAACTGCGCAAACGTCCGATTTATGCAAATCCGAAAGAGCGGACAAAGCTGACGTTTTCAAAGAAGAGATAGGTTGAGAAAAGTTTTTATTTTAAGATAAATGGAAATCTGATGAAAAAATGCGCAGATGTTAGAAGAGATAGGGGGAAGTATGTTCTCAGAAAACAATCAAATTTCAGGCAGACAGGTGTTCCGCCTTCTGACATATGACTTTCTTGGAATGGGGACGCTACTACTGCCGACAATGCTTGCAGATACGGCAGGACGCGACGGGATTTTCTGCATTCTGGCGGGGATTTTGTCCACGTTTTTGTACTTGAAATTATTGAGATATCTGTTGAAAGGAATGAAAACAAATTATCCCGACTTTTTGAAGCAGAAGTGTGGAAAAGTATGCGGTTATGTGCTCTGGGGCGGATATTTTCTGTATTTTATCCTTATGGCTTCGTACACGGCGTATCTGTTTTCCACGCTGATGTTGAATGGGCTTGTGGAAAACATCAGCTTTTATCTGGTGCTGTTGTTGATATTGCTGCTCGCGTTTTATGGAATGGCGGGCGGGATCGAGGGCAGGGCGAGAGTGTACGAGATGCTGTTCTGGTTTCTGATGATACCGCTGTTTCTGATGTTATTTGCGGCGTGCAGGGAGGTGAAGCCAGCCTACTGGAGCCCGGTTTTTGTGGCGGATGGAAAAGAAGTGTTAAGCGGCAGCTATTATGTGCTTTTCTGTTATTCCATGGTGTCGATCGTACTGTTCCTGAAAGAATATGTTGCGGATCGTAAGAAATGCGTTGGTGCAGCAGAAAAAGCGGTCTGGTTTTCCGGTGGCGTATTTGCAGCACTGTACCTGATCCTGATCGGGCTGTTTGGCGTCGAGGCACTGGCTCAGATGAAATTTCCGGCGGTCACGATGATGAGCCGCGTGCAGGTGACGGGCGGATTTTTGAAGAGGACGGATGCTTTTATGTTCAGCATCTGGTTTTTTACGCTGTATGCGATGCTAAACAGCATGGTTTTTTACAGTGGAAATCTGGCTGAAAAAGTGATCCGTGACTGCGGCGGTTATCTGGAAGGGAAAAAAAGAATGCTGCCGTATCTCATTCTGCTTCTTCTGGTGTATGGCGTGACAGTGCTGTTTTACAGAAATCAGCAGTTTTTGGACTGCGTGACATTCCTGCTGTGGAAGATTGGAACACCTTTTGTCGTTGGCGTGCCGGTACTGCTGTGTCTGACCGGAGAGAGAAAAAAACATAATAAAAAAGTGCGTGTGCTGGTGCTGGTATGTTTTTTGTTTGGGTGTCTTTTTTTGCAGGGGTGTAATGTCGCAGAACTTGAGGATAAGGCATTCCCGGTTCTTTTGAATATCAGAGATCAGGACGATTTCCAAAATGTGTGGCTGAATCATGAGTATGCAGGAAACAAAGAGGTGGATTACAACCATTTGAAAGTGGTGCTCATTGAGAGATCTTTTCTGGAAAAAGAGGCGGAAGTGGAAGATATGCTATCCATGTTGGAGCAGGAAAAAGAGGTTCCGTGGAACGCTTATGTGATGACGACGGAAAGCTGTGACCGTCTGGCGCAGACAGAGGGAGAACTTGATGTGCTGCTTGGAAATTATCTGGAAGAACTGCTGGAAAACACATCGGGCATTGACCAGAAAGCGTATCCGACGCTTGGCATGCTCTATGAGGAGCGGGTTAATCACTTGGAGACACTTTATATTCCTTTTGTGGATATAGAGGGGGAGCAGTCCGGGGCAGTGCAGGATGATACCGGGAAACCGCAGATTACAGCCTACGAAGTCTGGAAACGTGGAAGGGCGGCGGGGCTTGTCGATACGGATACCGCGCGTGCAGCATTCTTCACGCAGAACTTTGCGGACGATTACACCTTACAACTTGCACCGGAACTTTATGTGAAAGTGGATGCAGCTTCCTGCCGAGTCAAAGAAACGGAAAAAATCGGTGCCGGAGGTCTGACAGAGCAGGTTGTCACAGTGACTGTGACAGGAGAAGGCGAAATCTTAAGCGGCACAGTTTCTGCAAGTGAAAAAGAGCAGCTTCTCAACACTCGGATGGAGGACTATCTGAATGCGGCCGCTGCACATGCACTTGAGAAAGAAATCGATATTACTAACAGTTACCGGAATCTCGGTGCCGATAACCGCACATGGTATTTTAAGTATCAAAACACTCCTGCCGCTTACGAGAAAGACATCAAAATCCAATATCTGGTAAAAATAAACTGGAAATCGGAATAAATGCAAAGTTTTCGGGAATTATTCAATGTAGGGATAGAAGGTCGATGAGCGAAACTCGAATTTAGGTTATGAAGATTGCGAAAAATGAACAAAAATATTCAAGACACGCTCCCGCTATGTGTCACTCGCAGCGGTACGATATTTCTGTTTATTTTTCGCAATATAACATATTCTATGAGCGAGTTTCGCAAACGCCTATATTTTGGCAAGTGAAAAGGAGATTTGAATTATGGCAAGAAAATGGATCGGATACATAGGGGTTGGAAGTCTGATGTGCGCTGCATTGGGATGCGGTATTTTGTATACAAGACAGGCCAGACTGCAGCAGGCGATTTCGGACAAAGTGCTGCGGTTTCATGTGCTGGCGAACAGCGACAGCGAGGCAGACCAGAACCTAAAACTGGCAGTGCGTGATGCGGTGGGAAGTTTTATGCAGGAAAAACTGACAGCTGTGGAAAATCTGGAAGAATGTGAGCTGGTTGTACGCCAGAGCCTCGGTGAAATTGAGGAAGCCGCGGCAGAGACGATCGCAGAAAACGGTTATGACTATGATGTGACAGCGGAGCTGGAACACACTTCGTTTCCGGTAAAAAACTATGGAAGCTACACCTTTCCGGCGGGAGATTACGAGGCACTCCGCATTGTGATCGGAGAAGGAAGCGGACATAACTGGTGGTGTGTGATGTATCCTAACATGTGTTTTTCAGACAGCATGTATGAGGTGGTCGATAAGGAAGCAGGAGAAAAGTTGCGTGAAGTACTGACAACAGAAGAGTATGAGAAGGTGCTGGCAGAAGGAGACTATCAGGTCAGAATGAAATATTTTTCGTGGTTGAATCCGTATCTGGAGAAGCTGGCTGAAAACTAAAATAAAGCAGCACACTTATAAGAAAACAATGTTTCAAAAAGCTTACGCTTGCTAAATTATAAGAAACACGCTAATATATGGCTTGAAAAGACAATGACGCGAAACAGAAAAGAGGTTTACATAAATGACAAAAGATGTACTTGTGAAAATCAGTGGTTTACAGTTTGCAGAAGATCAGGATAACGGCCCGGTAGAGATTATCACAACCGGAAACTACTATAAGAAAAATGGAAAGCACTATATTCTGTATGATGAAGTGCAGGAAGGCTTTGACGGAGTGACGAAAAGCGTTATCAAAGTGAATGATGATTTTCTGGATGTCACTAAAAAGGGTGTGACCAATGTGCATATGATGTTTGAGAAAAACAAGAAAAATATGTCATACTACAACACGCCGTTTGGAAATCTGCTGGTCGGAATCAACGCCACAGACGTGAAAGTGAATGAGACAGAAGACAACATTGACATCAAGGTCGATTATAAGCTGGAAGTCAATTATGAACATCTGGCAGAGTGCAGTATTTCCATGAATATCATGTCGAAGGATACGAAGGATTTTAGGATATAAGGAGTGCAAGTGAGAAGAATGCATTTATGCATTCGGCGAACGATGAATGTTAATCATGTGCCGTTTTTGCACATGATATGATAATCGTGAAGTTGAGGTAGTGTATTATGAAAAATTGTAAAATGGCATTCACAATCGGTCTGGTGTTTGCAATAATGATGTTGGTTGCAGCCTGCACAGACAGCAACAAATCAGACAATCATATATTTGATCATGAAAGTTTGGATGTTGATGAATATGTGTATCCGTCTGATTTTGATCTTGGAGATGATTTAAAGGGCACAAATTCAGAATCTGATGCAAGATTTGAAGAATTATCAGCAATGATCGGAACGTATCATTATACTTCCGATTATGGAACAGGTCGATTAATGATTGAAGCGACAGAGAATGGCATTGATCTTTCTGATTATGAATCGGATGATATCTATAGATTTCTGGCAAATGAAACAAATGTAAAAAATGAAGAGGAAAACAAAGTATATCTGGAATACCCGGCACAGGTGTATGAAGATGATACGGTTATTTTTGAGTATTACATTTTAGAAAAAGCTAGTGATGGAATTGATGTGTATTATAGTCCATCTTCTTTTGATGAAGCTGAATTTTTGTACCACGCTGTCAGGGAAAACTAAAAGAGGATTGCGAGATATCATAGGATATGTTATATTTTATTCAAATCAATTTTAACAAAATTAATTTTAACAAAATCAATTTGAATAAAAACAAACCGAATTTGCAGAAAGGTGATTTCTATGTTTATTGGCAGAGAAAGAGAGTTAGCATCCTTAAAAGAATTCTATGAAAAAGACAGAATTGGCATGATCGTTATCTATGGGCGTAGACGTATCGGAAAGTCTACGCTTATTACGGAATTTGTGAAAGATAAAAAAACGATATTTTACACAGCAACAAAAGTTGGAAAACATAGGAACTTAGAATTGTTTTCAAGACAGGTACTGGATGTGCTGATGCCAGGAGTGGAAAACATCAGTTTTAATACGACAGAGGCGGTTTTTGATTTTATCGACAAAAATATTGGTGACGAGAAGCTGGTACTTGTCATAGATGAACTGCCGTATTGGGCAGAAAAAGATGATGCCCTTTTATCCATATTACAGAAATATATCGATACAGTCTGGAATAATAAAAAACTAAAGATCATTTTATGCGGTTCTTCACTCAGTTTCATGGAGCAGAAAGTGCTGAGTGAAAAAAGTCCATTGTTTGGAAGACGTGATTCGCAGATGAAACTGGAAGCGTTTAATTATCTGGATTCAGCAAAATTTGTTCCGGACTATTCGAATGAGGATAAAGCAATCTGTTATGGAATTACCGGGGGCGTTGCAAAGTATTTGTCAATGATCGATCCGGCAAAGAGCATGGATGAAAATATTATAAGACTTTTTTTCCGGACAGATGGCTACTTATATGATGAGACAAGAAATTTACTGACACAGGAATTTGCAGATGTATCGGTTGTAAATAATATTGTCGAGCAGATTGCATCAGGCGGGAATACGCTTAATACGATTGCAGGAAAAATTGGGGAAAAAGAACAGACGGTATTATATTCATTGGACAAATTGATCAGTGTTGGCCTGATCGAAAAAAAGAAGTGTATTACAGATGAGAAGAATAAAAAGAAAACGCAGTATGTTCTAAAAGATTATATGTTTAAATTCTGGTATGAGTTTATTCCCAAGGCTACCAGTGTGATCGAGATGGGACAGGGAGAGATTTATTATAAAAAGGCAGTAAAACCGATTTTACATTCTTTTATGGGTTCTGTGTTTGAAGAAATGTGCAGGTACTATACTTTGATGAAAGGCATCATGGGCGAATATGGCTGTTTTATTACATCAGTAGGCACCTGGTGGGGAGTGGAGAATGTAAGAGATAAGAATGGTGAGATAAGATCACAGTCTGCCGATATAGATGTTGTTGCCTTATCCGAGACAGACAAAAAGGCGGTTGTTGGAGAGTGCAAGTTCAAGAATGAAAAGATTGACAAGGGGATTTATGAAACTCTGATCAGAAGAGGAAAACTGATCAATGCAAAATATGAGGTTACGAAGTATATTTTCTTTTCGTTGTCTGGATATACGGACTGGTTTGCGGAATTGGCGGATGAGGATGTTTTGCTGCTTACATTGGATTCGCTTTATGAATGAGACACTATAATGATTGCTAGGAAATGCTAACATTTCACACTATCTCAAAGGAGCGCAATCATTATGAGTAAACGTGTTTGTAAAGAGGATCAGATTCAACTGATCATGGAATATCAGTTCGTAGAACATATAGATGATATATGGGATTGTATAGAAGTGAAGTGTGTTTCCGATACAATGATATCGTGGGCTATACAGAGTTCAGACTTTGTTGAGGTATTGAACTCAGAACCTTTACGTCATAAGATTAAGGAAAAGTGTAAGAACTTAGATGAAAGATATAAGTACGTTCGCATCTTTTTTTTCAAGAAGAAAAAGTTGTTTAGATGTAATATCAAAACATTAAAGAAAAAAGCAAAGGAGCAGATGAAAAAACCCTTTTGGCAGGGGAGGAAGTGGAAGCAGTCATAGCAAGCATACGCAGTTATCTGGAGACAGTCAGGAAGAATGAGATGATCACACGGCAGTTTTTGCTGTCATTAAGGACGGATGTTACACAGATGGTGTATGTATGGCTGTCAGAGATGGGGATTTATGCCAATGCACTTTTTTCAGATAAAGAGAGTGAGAATTACATGCTTGGCGCTGTAAATGGATTTAACGAAATGATGGAGTATGTAGAAAATTTGATGCGGAAAGCGGTTGGATATAAATTATATATCACAAAAGAAGACTCTGTCGCAGATCAGATATGTACATATATTGACAGTCATTTCAGGGAAGAGATACACAGAGATGAACTGGCAGAATTAGTCTATTTGAATACAGACTATATGTCTCGGATGTTCAAAAAAGAAAAGGGAGTATCTATAAGCAATTATATATTGCAGAAAAGGGTAGACGAAGCAAAAAAACTTTTGTGTGGCAGCAGTATTCCAATCAATACGGTTTCATTACATATTGGATATAGTAATTTTTCCTATTTTACAAAAATGTTTAAGGAGAATACAGGATTGACACCACTGGAATATAGAAGGAAATTTGGAGAGGAAACACACGTATGACAGAACAGAAATTAACAGAACTTTTGAGAGACATGTCTCTGGAAGAAAAAGTAAATCAGATGAGTCAGGTGACAGGAGGATTTTTTAATGGTGAAATCGTTGTCACAGGTCCTATGGCAGATAAGGGATTTACAGAAGACAATGTAAATCTTGCAGGATCAGTCATCGGATCCATGGGCGCTGAAACCCTGAAAAGTATACAAAAAAACTATATGGAAAAGCATCCGCACCATATTCCATTGCTGTTTATGCTAGATGTCATAAATGGTTATAAGACGGTGTTTCCAATTCCGCTTGCGCAGGGAGCTTCCTTTGAACCGGAATTGTCAGAACAGTGTGCATCTGTGGCAGCAAAGGAGGCTTCGGTCAGCGGTCTTCATGTGACATTTGCACCTATGACAGATCTGGTGAGAGATGCAAGGTGGGGACGTGTCATGGAATCAACGGGAGAAGATCCTTACCTGAACAGTCTATTCTGTGCAGCAATGGTGCGTGGATTTCAGGGAAACAGCTTGAAAGATAACTATGCAATTGCAGCATGTGTCAAACATTTTGCAGGATATGGTGCACCGACAGCAGGGCGGGATTATAATACGGTAGAACTTTCAGAACATACATTCAGAGAGTTCTATCTGCCATCGTATCAGGCGGGAATAGATGCAGGTGCAGCTCTTGTTATGACATCTTTTAATACAGTTAACGGAATCCCGGCAACCGGAAATAAAAAGTTGATGCGGGACATTTTAAGAGAGCAGATGAAGTTCGATGGTGTACTTATATCAGACTGGGCAGCCATCGAGGAGACCATTTATCACGGATATTGTGCAGACAGAGAAGAAGCAGCAGTGCGTGCAGTGGAAGCAGGCGTAGATATTGACATGATGACAGGAATTTACAGTGAAAATCTGTGTCAGATGGTCAGGGATGGAAAAATAAGAGAAGAGCTTATAGATGAGGCATGTCTTCGTATTCTGCGGCTTAAAAATAATCTGGGACTCTTTGAGAATCCATATAAAGATGCAGATCAGAAAAAAGAACAGGAATATATTTTATGTGAGGAGCACCGGAAACTGGCTAGGGAAGCTGCAAAGAAATCTTTTGTTTTGTTGAAAAATGAGGAACATATCCTGCCTTTAGATCAACAGAAAAAGATCGCCTTTATTGGTCCGTATGTAGATAACAGAAACCTGTTTGGTGCCTGGTCATTTATCGCAGATGCAAAAGATGTTATGACGCTGCATGAGGCAGTACAGGAACAGTACGTTTCAGAAAACAGTACATTTTGCCAGGGATCACCAATGTTAGGGGCGGATGTATGTCTGGAAGGATTTGGAGAACAGCAGCAGCAATCTTATACGCAGGAGCAGGAGGATCATATGCTGCGTGAGGCAGTACAGGCAGCAAAAGAGGCAGATATTGTTGTACTTGCAATAGGAGAAGACCGTTTACAGTCGGGTGAAGCAACCAGTAACGCAAATATCAGAATCCCTGAGGTACAGGAAGCATTGCTTGATAGAATTGCGGAAGTCAATCAAAATATTGTAGTGGTTTTATTTTCAGGACGCCCGTTAGACATACGTGCAATAAACAAAAAGGCAAAAGCCATCCTTCAGGTGTGGCTGCCTGGAACAGAAGGAGCGAGGGCAATTGCGGACACTTTATTTGGAAAATATAATCCAAGCGGAAAACTGCCGATGAGTTTTCCATACTGTGTAGGACAGGTACCGGTACATTATAATGAATATTCAACAGGACGCCCACATGTAGAAGGCAAAGATAAAGACAGATTCCGCTCGAAATATCTGGATATTCCAAATGAGCCATTGTATCCATTTGGATACGGTCTGAGTTACACAACATTTGAGGTTTCAGATATTCATTTGGATCGGACATGGATGGATACATCGGGACAGATCGAAGCGGAGGTAACTGTAAAAAATACAGGAAACTGCACGGGAACAGAAACCCTGCAGCTTTATATCCATGATATTGCGGCTTCTGTAGTACGTCCGGTCAGAGAATTGAAAGATTTTAAGAAGGTTACGCTTCGTCCGGGAGAGGAAAAGAAGGTAGTTTTTACCATAACAGAACAGCAGCTTCTTTTCTTGACGGAGAATGGAATCTATGAGAGCGAAGCAGGAGAATTCGAAATATTTATCGGAAAAGATAGTTTGACAGATAATAAAGCTTCATTTGTATTGAAGAAATAAGGAAGAAGTGAAAAAAGGCTTCCAACCCATTCGGGCTGGAAGCCTTTCCCATTCATTCTTATTTTGTCTTAGATTTCTTAGCGGCCTTTTCTTCATTCATGGATTTTTTCTCTTTCTGAAGTTCTTTGTTGGCGCTCTCAGCTTTTCTCTTTAACTTGGTTCTCCAGCTTACTTTGCCTTCAGGTTTCTCTAATGGACCGCGGACACCGGTAACTTTCGTGATATAAATACCACTTACTGTAGCTTTGACTTCTTTTTTCACAGGGATCATATCAAAACATGCATCATCAGCGATCAGAGTCATAACCTTTGGTCCGACCTTAGCCTTTACGATCGGAAGCTTGGAACGGCGCATAAGCTTTGGTGTCTGGTCAATGACTGCCTGTGGCAGACCGGACTGGTTCAGACGCATCCTCTTCTTATCAATAATCAACATAGTAACAGTCTGTGCAGTTGCAGCAAGCTGTGCATCCTGCTCGTCTTTTCTCTTCTGAGCTTTCTTTCCGAGGAAATATAAAGCAATTGTTGCAGCAATAAGCACTGCTAAAATAACTAATAATACAATTGTTACTGGACTCACAACGAAAATCCTCCCTAATTTCAAATTCGTGTTTTATTGTAGCATTGATTTTTGGAAAAAGCAATGTGATTTTGGGGAAATACCTTTTATTTTAGGGAAAATTGTGATATGTTATAAAAGTTAGACGGCAGACTCCGTCTTTTGGATTTCCGGCAGAAAAGCCGGAAAAGGAAATGAGGAAAAGAAAGGTAAGATTAAATGAAAAAGAGAGTGTTAGCACTTTTATTGTGTGTATCCACAGCGATCAGCATGACAGGATGCGGCAGCAAAGGTGAATCAGTTGAGGCAACGGAAGCAGTAGAGAACACCGAAAGCACAGAAGAGGTGCCGGCAGTTCCGCTTGCACAATATGATCTGAAGGGATCGGATTATGTGACATTGTGTGACTACAGTGCAATCCCGGTTACGATTTCAGGAGATTATGACGTCACAGATCAGGATGTGCTTGATTATGTGGAAAAGATTTTTACACAGGGCGGACCTTTTTATACGGCTGATCCGGACAAGACAACAGTGGAAGAGGGCGACATTGTAAACGTAGACTATGTCGGAAAATTAGACGGTGAGGCGTTCAGCGGCGGAACAGCAGAGGATCAGAATATTGATGTGTCCAACAATTCTTCCGCAAGCGGTTCCGGTTACATTGATGGATTTACAGACGGACTGATCGGTGCATCAGTAGGCGATGTGATCGATTCCAATGTGACGTTCCCGGATGAGTACCCGAATAACCCGGATCTTGCCGGAAAAGAAGTTGTATTTACATTTACGGTCAATTCTATCCAGAAGGAAGTGACCATGGATACGATGGATGATGAATTCGCATTGGAACAGTTTGGCGTGGATTCCGTGGATGGAGTGTACAAGCAGGTACGCCAGTATCTGGAGTCCAGCGCAGAGAGCACTCATAAAAATGATATTTACTCCGCTTTGGAGGATTATCTGTTAGAAAATTGTACCGTTGATATGCCGGCAGATTACAGATCTGATGTGATCGAAGCAATCCGTGCCAATTTCATTGACCGCTATTGCTCCGGGGATGAGAGCCAGATGGAAACGGTACTCAGCTCTTACGGCTATACAGAAGAGAGCATCGAGCAGGAATGGTCTGACAGTGTGGAGAGCAGTATCAAGTTAGAACTGATCGTAAAAGCCATTGCAGAAAAAGAAGATATCCAGATTGACGATACGGAGTTTGAAGATTATGTAAGCACGATCGTAAGCAGCGGCGGTTTCGGTGATGCTGATACGTTATATAGTAACTATGGTTATGGCGATTATGTTTACGGAAAGAATCAGATCCGTGTGATTTATCTTGCAGGATTAGTTTTAGATAAATTGGCAGAGACAGCAGAGGTTACGGAGAACGCAGTAGAAGAAACGACAGAGTCTGTGGAAAGTACAGAATCCGCAGACAGCACAGAAGAATAAGAAAACGATACCGAAACAGAGGTATGAGATCATAAAAGAGTCGACAGACGTTGATGAGAGAAAGGGAGAGTAGAAAAATGGAATTAGTAAATGTAAGAGATTTATTCCGCAGACAGGATGAGTATGTGGATCAGACCATCGCGATCGGTGGCTGGGTGAGAAACATCCGTAACTCCAAAAACTTTGGATTTATCGTGGTAAACGACGGAACTTTTTTTGAACCGGTCCAGGTTGTTTATTCCGATGTTCTGGAAAATTTTGAAGAGGTAGAAAAATTAAATGTCGGAGCAGCGATTATCGTTACCGGTAAATTAGTTGCAACTCCGGGCACAAAACAGCCATTTGAAATTCAGGCTGAAAAAGTGGAAGTAGAAGGTCCTTCTACACCAGACTATCCATTACAGAAGAAAAAACACAGCTTTGAGTATTTGAGAACCATCTCTCATTTAAGACCGAGAACCAATACGTTTGAGGCAGTGTTCCGTGTGCGTTCCCTCTGCGCTTACGCAATCCATAAATTTTTCCAGGAGAGGGATTTCGTGTATGTGCACACACCACTGATCACCGGAAGCGATTGTGAGGGTGCAGGTGAGATGTTCCAGGTAACAACACTTGACATGAACAATCTTCCAATGACAGAGGATGGAAAAGTAGATTACAGCAAAGACTTCTTTAATAAACCAACCAATCTTACCGTAAGCGGACAGTTGAACGGTGAGACTTATGCGATGGCATTTAAGAACATCTATACCTTTGGACCTACTTTCCGTGCAGAAAACTCCAACACGACAAGACACGCAGCAGAGTTCTGGATGATCGAGCCGGAGATCGCATTTGCAGATTTAGAGGATGACATGATCTTAGCTGAGAGCATGTTAAAATATGTCATTAACTATGTATTAGAGAATGCACCGGAAGAGATGGCATTCTTCAACAGCTTTATCGATAAAGGGCTGTTAGAGAGATTACAGCATGTTGCAAACTCTGATTTCGCACGTGTGACTTATACAGAAGCAGTTGAGATCTTAGAGAAGAACAACGATAAATTTGACTACAAAGTATTCTGGGGCTGCGATCTTCAGACCGAGCATGAGCGTTATCTGACCGAGCAGGTATTCAAACGCCCGGTATTTGTAACTGATTATCCAAAGGAGATCAAAGCTTTCTACATGAAACTGAATCCGGACGGAAAAACAGTTGCGGCAGTAGACTGTCTGGTTCCTGGCATCGGTGAGATCATCGGAGGAAGCCAGAGAGAGGATGATTACGAAAAATTACTTGCAAGGATCAATGAACTTGGACTGAAAGAGGAAGATTACGGTTTCTATCTTGATCTCCGCAAATACGGTTCTGCAAGACATGCAGGATTCGGACTTGGATTTGAGCGCTGCGTCATGTACCTGACAGGTATGTCCAATATCCGTGACGTTATCCCATTCCCAAGAACGGTAAATAACTGCGAATTATAAAATTGTATTTCATATCGTAGGTGATTGCGAAAACAATTGTGTTTTTTGTCATCTACGATATTTTTAGACAATTGCCTGCTACGATATTTAGATGACAAGGAGATGGATTGTATGAGATATGTTTTGGAAAATGACACATTGCGTGTGGAGATCGATTCTTTTGGGGCAGAACTAAAATCCGTAAAGAGAAAATCCGACGATAAAGAGTACATGTGGTATGCGGACAAAAAATATTGGGGAAGAACCTCCCCTGTGTTATTTCCGTTTGTGGGGAACTGCAGAAATAAAGAGTACCGCTATGGCGGAAAAACGTATGCAATAGGGCAGCACGGCTTTGCAAGGGATATGGAACATACCATGGAATCCCAGACAGAGGATACCATCTGGTTTTCCTTACATTCCGACGAAGAAACCATGAAAAAATATCCATTTGCATTTGTATTAAAAATTGGATACAAACTGGCAGGCAATGAATTAAAAGTCATGTGGAAAGTGGAAAATCCGGATACAAAGACCTTATATTTTTCCATTGGAGCACATCCGGCTTTCTTATGTCCGTTTCATGACGAAGAAAGCAAGCTTGGATATGGCCTGCAATTTGCAGGACTAAAGGAAGTGCATCATCATGGAAATACACCGGATACCGGACTGGCAGTAATGAGTGAAGATATTGTGATCCCATTGGAGGATGAGAAAGTATACTTTACACCGGGATTTTTTGACCGCTGCACTTATATGGTGGAAGGAAAACAGACCGGGGAAGTTTCACTGGTTACACCGGATGGAAAGCCTTATGTGACCATGGATTTTGATGCACCTTTATTTGCGATCTGGTCACCGGAAGGAAAAGACGCACCGTTTGTCTGCATTGAACCGTGGTATGGAAGATGTGATGCAGATGATTTTGAGGGCACATTAGAGGAACGGGCATACGAGAATGCAGTGGAGCCGGAGCAGACATTTGAGGCTTCTTACAGCATCCGTTACCTGTAAAAAAGAAGAAAACTTTCATCCACCTCGACAGGACATAAGCGCACATTTTAGAAAAATCCGCATAATCAGCCGGATAGCATCATATATATAGAAAGAAGTGAAAGTCTGGTGGTGGCGGATTGAGAACAGGATTGAAATTAAAGGCGCGAGATGCAAAGGAAAACCCGGCAAAAGTGCTGGCGATCGTCCTTTTTATCATGTTTATCATAAGTGCGTTATTGTTGTTGCTTCTGGCATTGCTTTTATACCGGCTGGAACTCACGGAAGCAGTTGTCAAAATGGCAGTGATCGTGATTTATATCATAACGGGGCTGACGGGCGGCATTCTGATGGGAAAAAAGATCCGAAATAAAAAGTTTCTCTGGGGTTTTGTGGCGGGAACGGTTTATTTTGGGATTTTATTTGCCGTCTCACTGATCATAAAGGGGGGAGCAGGCATTGAACCGGTGAAAATGATCACAACCTGGGTGCTCTGTGCGTGTGCGGGAACTGCCGGCGGCATGATCAGTTAAAAAAATGCTTTTCTTATGAAAAACTATGTGTTATACTATAAAACAGCGAAAAAAGATTTTTAAAGGAGAAATAATCATGAAACACGTTAAAACATTAAATACTAGAAAATTACAGAACACAGTAAAAAAAGGTGGATGCGGTGAATGTCAGACATCCTGCCAGTCTGCTTGTAAGACATCCTGCACAGTAGGAAACCAGACTTGCGAGAACAAATAAGTTTTAACTCAAAAGTGAATAATGACACTCACAAACGACCGTTCGCGCAGCGTGCGGTCATTTGTACGTTATAGATATGTGTAATGATTGCACATATTATGAGGAAAAGATGATAGAAAGTGAGGAAATATTATAGTGGTTCATCAGTATAAGAACAACGGCTATGATATTGTTCTGGATGTAAACAGCGGTGCAATCCACGTAGTTGACGATGTGACATATGATGTCATTGAGATGTATGCTGCACGTGAGAACGTAGCAGATACCTCTGCGGAAGAGATTGTAACTGCATTATCCGGCAAATATGGAAAAGAAGAAGTAGAAGAGGCGATTGACGAAGTTCAGACATTGATCAAAAATGAGGAACTTTTCACAAAGGACACCTATGAAAACTATATGATGGATTTCAAAAAGCGTCCGACCGTTGTAAAAGCCCTTTGTTTACATATCGCACATGACTGCAATCTTGCCTGTCGTTACTGCTTTGCAGAAGAGGGCGAGTATCATGGAAGAAGGGCATTGATGTCTTTTGAGACCGGTAAAAAAGCATTGGATTTCCTGATCGCAAATTCCGGTAACAGAAGAAACTTAGAGGTGGACTTCTTTGGTGGAGAACCTCTTATGAACTGGCAGGTTGTAAAAGACCTCGTAGCCTACGGAAGAGAGCAGGAGAAGATCCACAACAAGAACTTCCGTTTTACACTTACTACAAACGGCGTTTTATTAAATGATGAGATCATGGAATTTGCCAACAAAGAAATGGGCAATGTGGTTTTAAGCATTGACGGAAGAAAAGAAGTCCATGATCATATGAGACCATTCCGCAAGGGAGCGGGAAGCTATGACCTGATCGTGCCGAAGTTCCAGAAATTTGCAGAGAGCCGCAATCAGGACAAGTATTATGTGAGAGGTACTTTCACACACAATAACCTTGATTTCTCCAATGATGTGCTGCATCTGGCAGATCTTGGATTCAAACAGATCTCAGTAGAGCCTGTAGTGGCACAGCCAACCGAGGATTATGCAATCCGTGAGGAAGACCTTCCACAGCTTTATGAGGAATATGACAAGCTCGCTGCTGAGATGGTAAAGAGACATAAAAATGGAAATGATTTCAACTTCTTCCATTTTATGATAGATCTGGAGGGTGGACCGTGCGTGGCAAAACGTCTTTCCGGCTGTGGTTCAGGAACAGAGTATCTGGCAGTGACACCTTGGGGTGACCTTTATCCTTGTCATCAGTTTGTTGGAAATGAGGATTTCCTGCTTGGAAATGTGGACGAGGGTATCAAACGTCAGGATATCTGTGATGAATTTAAGTGCTGCAATGTTTATGCGAAAGAAAAATGCCGTAACTGTTTTGCAAAATTCTATTGCAGTGGCGGATGTGCAGCAAACTCCTACAATTTCCATGGAGATATCCACAATGCATACGACATCGGATGTGCACTTCAGAAAAAGCGTATTGAATGCGCAATCATGATTAAGGCTGCCGAGGCAGACGAAGAATAAAGGAAGGGTAAAACAATGAAAAAGAGTAAAGCAGCAGTCATATTGGCAGTGATCCTTGCAGCGTTTGTGGGACTTGCTTATTATGCATCAATTATTCTTTCATCCACCGGAATCGGCGAAGATATGTCAATTCCTCTGGGACTGGATCTCTCCGGTGGTGTTTCCATTACTTATCAGGTAGTGGACGAGAATCCAAGTGCTGAAGATATGAGTGATACCATTTATAAACTTCAGAAACGTGTAGACAGTTACAGTACAGAAGCTTCCGTATATCAGGTTGGAGACGACAGGATCACAGTTGAGATCCCAGGTGTACAGGACGCAAATGAGATTTTAGAGGATCTTGGTAATCCGGGATCTTTAGAGTTCCAGATGCCGGATGGATCAGTTTTCATGACCGGTGATATGGTCGCAGACGCACAGGCTGCAACCCAGACAGACACGTATGGCAACAAAGAGTATGTGGTTGCCTTAAAACTGACCGATGAGGGTGCAAAGATTTTCGGAGAAGTAACTTCTGAAAACATTGGTAAAAACCTTCCTATCGTATACGATGGAGAGACCATCAGTTATCCACGTGTACAGACAGCTATCACAGGCGGTGAGGCACAGATCACAGGTATGGCAGACTTCGAAGAGGCTGAGACACTTGCAACGCAGATCCGTATCGGTTCTCTTTCTTTACAGCTTTCCGAGTTAGAGTCCTCTGTCGTAGGAGCACAGTTGGGAAGCCAGGCGATCGCCTCCAGTTTAAAAGCAGGTGCGATCGGTCTTGCAATCGTCATGGTATTTATGATCGTGATGTACGCAGTACCGGGTCTTGCAGCATCCTTAGCACTTGCAATTTATACAACTTTAGTGATCGCAACCTTATATTTATTCGATATTACACTGACGCTTCCGGGTATCGCAGGTATTATCCTTGGCATCGGTATGGCGGTGGATGCGAACGTTATCGTATTTGCACGTATCCGTGAGGAAATCGCAACCGGAAAATCGGTCCAGACATCTATGAAGATCGGTTTCCAGAAAGCGATGTCAGCTATCTTAGATGGTAACATTACAACCCTGATCGCATCTGTTGTGCTTATGGCGTTAGGTTCCGGTACCGTAAAAGGCTTTGCCTATACATTAATGATCGGTATCATCCTTTCCCTTTTTACAGCGATGGTTGTGACCAGATACATTCTGTATTCTCTGTATGCATTGGGACTGAAGAGTGAAAAACTTTACGGTCGTGCAAAAGAGAGAAAGAGCATTGATTTTATTGGAAAAAAAGCAGTATTCTTTACAATTTCCGGTATCATTATCGCTGCCGGACTGATCAGTATGGGAGTACATTCCGCAACAGAGGGCAAGGCATTGAACTATGGTCTTGACTTTATGGGTGGAACTTCCACAACGGCTGATTTTGGCAAAGATATGATCATCGAGGATATCGAGAATGACATCATTCCTTATGTGGAAAAAGTAACCGGGGATTCCGATGTGCAGGCAACAAAAGTAGAAGGAACAACTCAGGTTACAATTAAGACACGTACCTTAAGTCTTGATGAGCGTCAGGAATTGGAAGATACACTGGCAGAAAATTGTGATGTGGATGCATCCACCATCACTTCCCAGAGTATCAGTTCTACCATCAGTGGTGAGATGCGTTCCGATGCATTGAAAGCGGTTATCGTGTCCTGTATCTTTATGTTACTTTACATCTGGTTCCGTTTTAAGGATATCAGATTTGCAGCAAGTGCGATCCTTGCATTGGTTCATGACGTTCTTGTTGTGATCACAGTATATGCACTTGTGCGTATTTCTGTAGGAAGTACATTTATTGCATGTGTTCTTACCATCGTAGGTTACTCTATCAATGATACGATCGTTATCTTTGACCGTATCCGTGAGAACCTGGCATTAAAGACTGGAAAACAGACTGCAGAGGATTTGAGAGAAATCGCAAACAAGAGTTTAACTCAGACATTATCCAGAAGTATCAATACTTCTATTACAACTTTTATTATGGTCGTAATGCTTTACATTTTAGGTGTGGCAAGTATCCGTGATTTCTCACTTCCACTTATGGCAGGTCTTGTATGTGGTGCTTATTCTTCTATCTGCATCGCAACAGAGTTATGGTATGTCATGAAAGTACATTTAGGAAAAAATAAAGCAACAAAATAGTTGTGAAATAGGAAAACGGCTGCCTTCTGGCGGCCGTTTTTGCATTTCACATTTACAGAAAAAACGAAGGGAGACAGGAGAATGCAAAAAGGACTTTTGATCTATCTGATCGTTATGAATCTCATTGGACTTGCAGTGATGGCAATGGACAAAAGCAAGGCAAGACATCATGTATGGCGGATACCGGAGAAAACACTTTTCCTTGTGAGTATTTTAGGCGGCAGTGTCGGAACGTGGGCCGGCATGTATCTGTTTCATCATAAGACAAAGCACTGGTATTTTGTGGTGGGAATGCCGGCGATCCTGATCTTACAGATGTGCATTGCGGTATTGATCTGGAAAACGCATGGGTTTGGGATGTGATAAAGGCATGGTTTGCGACAGCGTATACATTTTTTAAATAAATTTATAATTGAATATTTACAGAAAGTCCTTTATAATGAACTTTAAAATCTGGCGGAAGACAAGGAGGAGTTTATGTACACATTAGAAGATATTCAGGCAGTGGATATGGAAGTTGCACAGGCAATTACCGATGAACTTGACAGACAGAACAGTCATATTGAGCTGATCGCATCCGAAAACTGGGTAAGCCCGGCGGTTATGTCTGCAATGGGAAGTGTCCTGACGAATAAATATGCGGAAGGTTATCCGGGAAAGAGATATTACGGTGGCTGTGAGTGCGTGGACGTTGTGGAAGAACTGGCAAGAGAGCGCGCAAAAGAATTATTTGGGTGTGAGTATGTCAATGTGCAGCCACATTCCGGTGCGCAGGCAAATATGGCGGTACAGTTTGCAATTTTAAAACCGGGTGATACGATCATGGGAATGAACTTAGACCATGGCGGACATCTGACACATGGTTCTCCGGTCAATTTTTCCGGAAGCTATTTCCATGTAGTACCATATGGTGTCAATGATGAGGGATTTATTGATTATGATAAAGTGGAAGAGATTGCAATGGAATGTAAACCGAAAATGATCATTGCAGGAGCATCCGCTTATGCGAGAACTATTGATTTCAAGAAATTCCGTGAGATCGCAGACGCATGTGGTGCAGTGCTCATGGTTGATATGGCACATATTGCAGGACTTGTGGCAGCAGGACTTCATCCAAGCCCAATTCCATATGCACACGTTGTGACGACCACGACACACAAGACATTGCGCGGACCGAGAGGCGGAATGATTTTGAGCAGTCAGGAAGTTGCGGACAAGTATAACTTTAACAAAGCAATCTTCCCAGGTATTCAGGGCGGACCACTGATGCATGTGATCGCAGCTAAGGCAGTCTGCTTCAAAGAGGCATTGCAGCCGGAATTTAAGGTTTACCAGCAGAATATTATTGACAACGCACAGGCACTCTGCAAGGGACTGATGGATCGTGGAATTAAGATCGTATCCGGTGGAACAGACAATCACCTCATGCTCGTAGATCTGACCAATTATGATCTTACCGGAAAAGCAGTTGAGAAACTTCTGGATTCCGTCAACATTACCTGCAATAAGAATACCATTCCAAACGACCCGAAATCTCCATTTGTGACAAGTGGTGTACGTCTTGGAACTCCGGCGGTAACTTCCCGCGGATTAAACACGGCTGATATGGATCAGATCGCAGAGGCGATCGCAATGATGATCAAAGAGGGTGAGCCGGCAGCTGACAAGGCAAAGGCGATCGTGAAATCTTTGACAGAGAAATATCCATTGAAATAAAATAAATTTTTTTGTTGAATAAGAAGTGGTTATCTGCTTCATGAGTAAAAAAGCCTCCCGATAAAAATGTGGGAATTGCGATGAAAGGCAATCCGGATCATTTTTGCCGGGAGGCTTTTGTGGTTTAGGAATGCAGCGTTTTGCAAAAAAATAAGAGTTTAGCAGAAATGATCATCTTGCGAGCACATCAATGATCTGACCAACGTACATGGTGTGCATATCGCCGTCTTTGTACCATTTGTCAGCAATCTCGGAATCGAGGAAGGAATCATCCGTGATTCTGGTAGCAGACATTTTTTCACAGACCAAAACAAGATTTCCCTCATCAATGTATGGGATTCCATGCCGGTAGTCCACGGTAAGCCCTGCGTTTGCAATCTTATCCTCGTTCCGGCCGGAATGGGAGCCACAGTAATTCAAGGCATCGCGGTACTGGTCACTTACAAATGTAAGGGAGAAAAAGTCTCCCGCATCGATCAGTTCCTTGGTATATCTGGAATCACGGACAAAAACATAGACAACATTTTTGCCCCATAAAACACCAACACCGCCCCAGCTAATGGTCATTGTATTGGATTCCTGTTTATTTCCGGCTGTGAGCAGTGCCCATTCTTTGCCGATTTTCGTAAATGGATTCATGTCCAGCATATCAACTGGAATTGGCTGAAATGTATGCATAGGGATCACCTCTCATAATTTTTTTAGGTAGTTTTATTATATTACAGGAGAGTGGAAAAGTCACTTGAAAAAGAAAATAAAATCAGGTTATAGAAAATAAAACAGATAATAACTAATAGTTATACATAACATAAGGCTTCGGAATAATCTTGACATGAAAAAAAGAAAGTATCATAATGGTTGTCAAAGTTAATTTCCCAAAAGTGTAATGGGAAAAGGAGGCCAAATCCTCTGCTCCTGTAAGGACAGTCGCATTTGCTTCGCAAACAAGGAGGATATTATGGATATCAGATTTGAAAAAAGACCGGTATTAAAGGAGAAACCAGACCAGAAGAATCTTGGTTTTGGTAAGTATATGACAGATTACATGTTTGTCATGGATTGGACAAAAGAAGACGGATGGAAAGATGCAAGAATCGTTCCGGAAGGACCTATCACAATGGATCCGGCATGTGTGACACTTCACTATGCACAGGAAACATTTGAAGGTATGAAAGCATACCGTACAGCAGAAGGAAAAATCCAGCTGTTCCGTCCAGAGATGAACGCAAAGAGAATGATCAATTCCAACGCAAGACTTTGCATGCCGGAATTCCCAGTTGATATGTTTGTCGAAGCAGTGGAAGCACTTGTAAAAGTAGAAGCTGACTGGGTTCCATCTGAACCAAACACTTCCCTTTATATCAGACCATTTATGTTTGCAACAGAAGCAGCACTCGGCGTACATATGGCAAACGCATACAAGTTTATGATTATCTGCTGCCCGGTAGGTGCTTACTATGCAGCAGGTCTTAACCCGGTTAAGATTCTGGTTGAGGATGAACTTGTCCGTGCAGTAAAAGGTGGTACAGGCTTTACAAAATGTGGTGGTAACTACGCAGGTTCTATTTTAGGACAGGTGAAAGCAGAAAAACTTGGTTATGCACAGGTTCTCTGGTTAGATGGTGAGCATCGTAAATATGTAGAGGAAGTTGGAACCATGAACATCATGTTCAAGATTGCCGGTGAAATCTACACAGCACCGATCGAAGGAACCGTTCTTCCGGGTGTTACAAGAGATTCCATGATCCATCTGCTCCGTGACTGGGGTTACAAAGTAAATGAGACAAGACTTTCCGTAGACGATCTGATGAAAGCCGGACATGACGGCACATTGGAAGAAGTATTCGGTACAGGTACAGCAGCCGTTATCTCACCGGTCGGAGAACTCCGTTACAAAGATGATGTTGTGACAGTCAACAACTTTGAGATCGGTGAACTGACACAGAAATTATATGATACCTTAACCGGCATCCAGTGGGGAAGAATCCCGGATAAATATGGCTGGACAGTAGAAGTAAAATAACTTCTGGACATTTTTCACATATCATAGTATAGTAATCATGTTATAGATGCCTTCATAGATGTAGCAGCATTTATGAAGGCGTTTACAATATATAGCACATTGATAATCGAATAAGGTTTATATTTTCAGATATGCGATCCTGTCTGTGACTGATTGCAGACATTTAGGTTTCTCTTCTAGCGCCATGTACCTGTGAGGACGACCATACACAGGTTAACGAGGAAAAGGGTTATCGAAAATTCGGCGGACGCCCTTTCGTACTTCCCAGTGCGAGATATGCCGGCAAATATGCAGGTGACTGCAAAACAAATACGGTATAATGGGACAATTAGATTTGAATATGATTTAAATTTTAAATAGAAAAGAAGAGGAAATTTAATATGTGTGGAATTATAGGTTATACAGGCAGTGAAAACGTAAAAGATGTTTTATTAGATGCGTTGGAATTATTAGAGTATCGTGGATATGACAGTGCGGGTATTGCAGTGAAAGACGAAACTTCCCATGTGACAAATGTTTATAAATGTGCCGGAAGAGTAAGTGATTTAAGAGCAATTTGTGATTCAAAGAAGATTTTGTCTGCCTGCGGTATCGGACATACAAGATGGGCAACTCACGGTGGAGTTACAGACCAGAATGCGCATCCGCATCAGCAGGGAAAAGTGACTCTGGTTCATAACGGGATCATCGAAAACTATCGTGAGCTGATCGCTGATTACGATTTGCAGGAAATCCTTCATTCTGAAACAGATAGTGAAGTTGCGGCTGCATTATTAAATCATTATTATAAGGGAAATCCCAAGGAAGCAATCAAGAAAGCAGTGAGCAAATTAAAGGGTACCTTTGCGCTTGTGATTCTCTTTGAAGATCAGCCGGATGTGATCTATTCCATTCGAAATGTCAGCCCGATCGTTGCAACCATTTGCAAAGAGGGAGCAATGCTTGCATCTGATCTGACTGCACTCTGCCGTTTTACAAATGAATACTTTGTTGTACCGGAATATCACATTTTAGAGTTGCACAAAGATCATGTGGTACTTACGGATTTAAATGACAATGTGGTAGAACCGGAATTTTTGTCCGTTGACTGGGAGTTGAACAGCGCGGGAAAGAATGGTTATCCATTTTATATGGAAAAAGAGATTATGGAGCAGCCGGAAGCAATCAAGAATACGATCAAAGACCGTATCGTGAACGGTCTGCCTGATTTTACTTCGGATGGTGTGCCGGATTCTCTTTTTACAGACTGTGACAGAATTTGTGTGGTAGCATGCGGAACAGCCATGCATGCGGGACTTGTGGCACAGGCTCTGGTAAAATCTATCGTTCATGTGCAGATGGACGTAGAACTTGCATCAGAGTTTATGTATTCCGATCCGGTCATTGATGAGAAAACATTGGTGATCGCAGTATCACAGTCCGGTGAGACAATTGATACCTTGGAAGCATTAAAATATGCGAAGAGACAGGGCGCAAAATGTTTATCCGTTATCAACGTAAAAGGTTCTTCCATTGCAAGAGAAAGTGATTATGTGTTATACACCGCAGCAGGACCTGAAATTGCAGTGGCAAGTACAAAAGCTTACACAACACAGCTTTCCGTATTTTATCTTGTGGTTGCAAAAATGGCATTATTGCGAGGTGTCTACACAGAGGAGCAGACAAAGAGCTTTATCGCAGAATTAGAGCGTGTTCCGGAAGTGATGCAGAAAGTATTGGAGAAAAGACGTGACATCCATGTGATCGCAAAGAAGATTCTGGAAGCAAAGGATCTGTTTATGATCGGACGTGGACTGGATTACTCTATTTTACTGGAAGGATCATTGAAACTGAAAGAGGTTTCTTATATTCACTCTGAGGCTTATGCCTCCGGCGAATTAAAACACGGACCAATTGCACTGATCACGACTAACACACCAGTTGTTGCAACGGTAACACAGGAAAAACTCATGTCAAAAGAACTTTCCAATATTAAGGAAGTAAAATCCAGAGGTGCAGATATTGTATTATTTATCAAAGAGGCACTTTCCGGTGATCTTGATACCGAATATCAGGTGATCAAGCTTCCAGATATGCAGGATGAATTTATGGTTTTACCTGCATCGGTTGCATTACAGCTTTTAGCATATTACGTGTCATCCGATAAGGGATTTGATGTTGATAAGCCAAGAAATCTGGCGAAGGTAGTTACGGTAGAGTAAGAATTAAGTTTTGGGGGATTTGGATAAAGAACGGAAATAAAAATTGAGAAGTTGGGAAATCGAATGTTTTGCACAGGAAACAGAACAGGATCGCATGTCTGAGCATATAATATAAGGAAATGTATGAAGAGGTTGTTCATGCCAGATATCAAATATGCCCAGACAGAGGCTGTAGATAAAGGAAGCCTCAAAGTAGAAGTACTTACAAACCGGACCAGAAGACCGATCGAGGGAGCAAGAATCACCATTTCCTATTCTGGAGATCCGGATTCCACGGTGGAGGAGGTAAGCGCAGATGATTCAGGAATGTCGGAGAAACTTACGCTTGATGCGCCTCCGCTTGAATACTCGATGGAACCCTCCGAAAATCAGCCATTTGCCCAATATACGGTCAAAGTTACCGCACCGGGATATCGTCCCGTCAGTATTTCGGGTGTTCAGGTTTTTTCAGAGCAGCTCGCATTGCAACAGGTGCGAATGGCGGAAGAAAATGAGGAAGAAAATCAAATAGATTCCATTGTGATTCCGGTCAATACGTTGTTTGGCAATTTCCCGGCAAAAATAGCAGAGTCCGAGATCAAGCCTGTCTCCGACTCAGGGGAGATCGTGCTGAGTAAAGTGGTGATCCCGGAATTTGTCGTTGTTCATGACGGACCGCCATCGGATCCCAATGCGGCAAATTATTATGTCCGTTACCGGGATTACATCAAAAATGTGGCATCCAGCGAGATATACAGCACGTGGCCGGACAGCACGCTGCGTGCCAATATCCTTGCGATCATGTCCTTTACGTTAAACAGGGTTTACACGGAATGGTACCGGAACAAAGGCTATAACTTCACCATCACAACATCCACTGCTTATGACCAGAAATTTGTATATGGAAGAAATATTTTCCAGAGTATCTCGGATGTGGTAGAGGAAATGTTCCAGAATTATCTTTCCAGACCGAATGTGAGACAGCCAATCCTGACGCAGTATTGTGACGGACAGCGCGTGACGTGCAGCAACTGGCTGAGCCAGTGGGGAAGCAAATATCTTGGGGATCAGAACTACGAAACGATAGAAATTCTCCGTTATTATTATGGTGATAATATGTTTATCAATACAGCGGAGGAGATTTCCGGTATCCCTGCATCCTGGCCGCGGTATAATCTGGAAGTGGGCGCTGCCGGAGATAAGGTCCGGCAGATCCAGGAACAGTTAGCGAGAATCTCGCAGGCTTATCCGGCAATCCCGACGATCACACCGGATGGGATTTACGGAGAGGCAACGAAGGCAGCAGTAGAAAAATTCCAGTCTATTTTTGGCTTGCCTGTGACGGGAGTGGTAGATTACCGCACCTGGTATAAAATATCGGAGATCTATGTTGCGGTGACAAGGATTGCAGAACTGGTATAAAATGTGGAGTAAATGTGCCGGGGGATTGGTATTTTTCAGTTCCCCGGCACAAAAACGTTTCAGGAACAGATCGCAGACTAGGATTTGAGTAGAAAATGTGTTAAACTAAAAGTTAGTTTAGATTGCAGTAAAGCAGGGATAAAAAGTATGAACAACTATAAAATCACAATCCAGTATGATGGGACAAGATACAAGGGCTGGCAGGGGCAGAACAGCACCGGGCTGACCATTCAGGGAAAAATAGAAGCAGTGCTGGGACAGATGGCAGGACACGCGGTGGAAGTCATCGGTTCGGGGAGAACGGATGCGGGCGTGCATGCCAAAGGCCAGGTGGCAAATTTTCATATTGAGGAGCATTTTACGGAGGGAAAGATCCTGTCCTATCTGAATCATTATCTGCCGGATGACATTGCCGTTATTGCGGTTGAGCAGGTGGACGAGCGTTTTCACAGCCGTTACGCCGCAAAGAAAAAGACCTACCGCTATCACATCCATATGGGAGAGATCTCGGATGTTTTCGAGCGGAAATATGAGTACCAGTATGAGAAAACACTCGATGTGGAACGCATGAAAGAAGCTGCTTCCTATCTGATCGGAACACATGATTTTACTTCATTTTGCGGAAATAAGAAAATGAAAAAAACGGCAGTCCGCACAATTTATGAGATCAATTTTACGAAGAAAGGGAATGATCTCTGGATCGATTACCGGGGGAATGGATTTTTGCAAAATATGGTGCGGATCCTGACGGGTACGCTGATCGAGGTCGGGGATGGCAGGAGAGCGCCGGAGGAGCTGCCGCAGATCTTAGAGAGCAAAAACCGGGAGAACGCAGGCTATACAGCACCGGCATGTGGACTGATGCTGATGGAAGTGCATTATTAAAAGATAAATTCATAAGAAAAAACAGGCAGCAGGTGTTACATGGAAAAATGGTTTGTAATCAACAAAGGGGCTGATTTTGAAAAGCTTGGAAAAGAGTTCGGGATCAGCCCTGTCACAGCGCGTCTTATCCGAAACCGTGAGGTGATCGGGGAGGCGGCATTTGAAAGATATCTCTATGGAAGTTTAAAGGATTTATACGATCCACATTTATTGAAAGATGCAGATCGTTTGACAGATATTTTAAAAGTTAAAATAGAAGAGCAAAAGCCGATCCGTATTATCGGCGACTATGATATAGATGGAGTTATGTCAACCTATATTTTATACCGGGGAATTAAACACTGTGGTGGAAATGTTTCCACGCAGATTCCGGACCGTATGAAGGATGGCTATGGAATCAATGAGAATCTGATCGATCAGGCAAAAAGAGACGGAATGGATACCATTCTTACGTGCGATAACGGAATTGCTGCAATCTCAGAGATTGCGCATGCCAAAGAACTTGGGATGACCGTGTTAGTGACCGATCACCACGAGATTCCCTATACAGAGGAGAACGGGGAAAAGCAGTTCCTTCGCAGCAACGCAGATGCAATCGTGAATCCAAAGCAGCAGGAATGTGCGTATCCTTTTAAAGAGTTATGTGGAGCAGCAGTCGCATGGAAAGTGCTGCAGGTATTGTATGAAAAAATGGGTTTTGCCCTGGAAGAAACCTATGAATTTCTGGAAAATGTCGCATTTGCAACCGTTGGCGATGTCATGGATCTGACAGACGAAAACCGCATTTTGGTGAAAGAGGGATTAAACCGCATTCACCGCACAAAAAATCCGGGGATGCGCGCCCTGATCTTTCAGAATCATTTAGAACCGGAGCAGATCAATGCATATCATTTTGGTTTTGTGTTAGGACCGTGTATCAATGCGAGTGGCAGACTTGATACAGCAAAACTGTCTCTGTCTCTTTTTTTACAGGGAGAGGAAGAGGCAGCAAAAACGGCAAGGGAGCTTGTGGAGTTAAACCAGCAGCGCAAAGATATGACAGCAGATGGCGTCGAGGAGGCAAAACGTGTGGTGGAGGAACATTACATGTCGGATAAAGTGCTTGTCATTTATCTGCCACAGGTGCACGAAAGTCTTGCAGGAATCATTGCAGGGCGTATCCGGGAGGCTTATCATAAGCCGGTATTTGTGCTGACGAAGGCGGAGGAGGGCGTGAAGGGCTCCGGGCGTTCCATCGAGGAGTACTCCATGTATGAGGAACTATGTAAGTGCAGGGAACTTCTGGAAAAATTCGGCGGACATCCGATGGCGGCAGGATTATCTCTTCCGGAAGAAAACGTGGATAAGTTCCGTGAAAAAATCAATGCCTGTGCAAATCTCACGGAGGATGACCTGATTCCGAAGATCAAAATTGATATTCCGATGCCAGCAGCGTATGCGGATGCCGGTCTTATCCGGGAATTTGCAGTGTTAGAGCCTTTTGGAAAAGCCAATATCAAACCACAGTTTGCCGACAAAAACCTGAGTATCACAAAGGCTTTTGTGGTCGGAAAAAATCAGAATGTGTTGCGGCTGAACCTGGTGACAGCCGCGGGAGAGGCGGTATCGGCAGTCTATTTTGGTGATATTGAGGCGTTCAAAGCATATTATGCGGAAAAGTATGGAAGTGCGGAAGTGGAAAAAGCTTTTCGCGGTCAGATAAACAAATTGAGGATAATGATTGTGTACTATCCGGAGATTAACGAGTATAATGGAGTGGAAAGCGTACAGGTTATCATTCGAAATTATCAGTAAAAGCTGGAGGATGGCATATGTTTGGTGGAAAAAAAGCAAAAGAACTGGAAGAGGAACTTCTGGCATTACGGGAAAAACAGAACCGTCTGCAGGAGCAGATTTCTAATATTGCAAAAGCAAAAGACAGCGCAGAAGAGACATTGGTACAGATGACGATCTCAAAAACGGAACTGGATGAGACAATCACGGCGGTTTCAGAGGAATTGGAACTGTTAAAGGAGTGTTCAGAGGCGAATTCAGGACAGACCGTACTGTTGAAACAGCAGCTTGCAAAAAAGAATGAACAGAATATCAGATTGCAGCAGGAAAAAGAAGCATTCTGCCAGCAAATGGAGGGTGAGCACGAGAAAATTGCAAAAGTTGTAGAGAAGAACAAGTACGTCACCACACCCATGAAGGAGATAGAATCGTTCTATGAGGCATATTGTCAGGAGAGAGAGTCTGTTGAAGAGGCGTTACAGAAACTGGCAGATATTTCACAGAATATGGGAGTTCTGGCACTCGGCGCAGCAATCGAGGCAGGACGCATGGGAGAAGACGGAAGAAAATTTGTGACAGCGGCAGAGGAAGTGCGTGTGAACGCAGAGCAGTATACTTCGGCGGTTGCGGATGTGCTTGCGAGAATCAGTGGTTTTGAGGAAACTGCCACAGAGGCGGAAAAACAGATTCATGCGTTAAATGATCTCTTAAAAGAAAATAACGGTTCTCTGGTGAAACTTCTGGAAGACAGGGACACAGAGGCAGTGGAAACGGATCATGAAAATGTGGAAGAAGAAACAAATATTGAAGAAATATTAGAAAGTCTCTGTCAGGGTGAAAATGAATTTTTCGAAGTGCAGAGCAGAGTGTTATCCAAAGCGGAAACACTGCGCCAGGAGTGGAAAGAGCACAAAGAATGTGCGGATGAATTAGAACGCAATGTGGAGGAAGTCCATCGTTTCGTCCAGACAGAATAAAGAAGCCACAGGTTTTAAAATATATCTAATTTATAATCATGGAAAAGAGAGGGGAAAAGTATGACAAAAGAGGAGAAGTTTACATTTTTATCAGCGGATGGCAAAACAACCATCCATGCAGTCAAATGGATTCCGGAAGATGGAAAGTATGAGGCAATTTTACAGATCACACATGGCATGATAGAGTTTGTAGAGCGCTACAGACCATTTGCTGAATTTCTGACAGAGAATGGCTTTATGGTGGTGGGACATGACCATTTAGGACATGGGGATTCCGTAGCATCCAAAGATGACTGGGGATATTTTGCGGAAAATCCGAGTGACACGGTGATCGCAGACATGCATGCACTGCGCACGATGATCCAGAAAGAAAATCCGGGTGTTCCTTATTTTATGATGGGACACAGTATGGGATCTTATATGCTCCGGAAATACCTCACCATTCACAATGATGATTTGAGAGGGGCAATCATTATGGGAACCGGTTGTGTGCCGGACAATACGACCAAACTTGGAATCAACGTGTGCAAATTCCTGGCAAAAATTTTTGGCTGGCATCACAGAAGCAAACTGGTAGAATCGCTGTCGTTTGGCGGACCATATAAGAAATATGATCTTTCTGGAAAAACACTTTCAAACAGCTGGCTTACAAAAGATGAGGATATTGTAAAATTTTATTATAGCGAACCGCGGTGTACGTTCAAATTTACATTAAACGGCTATCTGGGGCTGATGGAAGCAGTTCTCTACGATAATCAGTTGGAAAATGTGAAGAAAGTACCAAACAAGCTTCCAATTTTTATTGTATCCGGTCAGGATGATCCGGTGGGAGATAATGGTGTCGGCGTCAAAAAAGTGTATGATCTCTTCAAAGAGGCAGGTTCTCTGGATATTACATATAAGCTTTACGAAAATGACAGACATGAAATTTTAAATGAGACAGACCGCGATAAAGTGTATGCAGATCTTCTTGCATGGATGAGAGTGCGGATCGATACGTAAATAAAAAGAGAGGGAAAAAAAGTGAAGAGAAAGAGAATGACAAAGAGAATTGCAGCAATTATTTTAGCAGCAGTGATGATGATACCAACACATGTAACATCATTTGCAGCAGATGCTTCTGCGCAGAACACCGCAGGGCAGGAGGCAGGCAATGCCACATCCGGTGATTCCCAGACAACACAGTCGGAGAATCAGGCGGCAACGCAGAATGACAGCAGCACAACAGGTACAGATACCAATGCTGGTTCAACCGGAACTACAACTACACAAAACAGCTCTGCTTCAGATACGAAGAACAGCACAACAAATAATTCTGCTTCGGATGCACAGAGCAGCACAACAAATACTTCTGCTTCAGATGCACAGAACAGCACAACAAATAATTCTGCTTCAGATGCACAGAGCAGTACAACAACAAATTCCGACAGCACAAATACTTCCACCAGTGGCACAACCGATAATGTCACAGGCGGGGTAACGGTAGAGGATGATAAAAAATCCACAGAAAATGTGACTGGAGATGTCATTGTGGATGAGAATAACGATAAAGTTGAGATTAAGAAAGATGATAAACCTTATCTGGCACTCGGCGCAGATCTGTCTGATGACCAGAAAAATATCGTATTATCCCTTATGGGAATCGATCCTGCCAATCTTGCAAATTATAACGTCACTTACGTTACAAATGCACAGGAGCACCAGTACCTCGATTCCTATGTGGATTCTTCCAAAATCGGAAGCAAGTCCTGGTCTTCTGTCGTGATCGTAAAGCGTAAAAAAGGAAATGGATTAAACATTTCTACGAACAATATCACATACTGTACCGTTGGTATGTACAAAAATGCGCTGACAACTGCTGGAATTACAGATGCAGATATCATCGTTGCAGGCCCAAAGCCAATCTCCGGAACCGCTGCACTGGTTGGAATCTTTGAGGCATATGAGGCAATGACCGGGGAAGCAGTACAGGATAACGTTGTAGATGCAGCGTTAAATGAACTTGTTGTCACCGGAGAACTGGAAGCTTCCATTCAGGGTCTGACCGATCAGGAAGTGGAGGAGTTTATTGCTTACATCAAGTCCCTGATCGCAGAAAAAGGACTGACTGACGAGAAGAGTATCAACGAAGCAATTGATGAAGCCTGTGATAAATATGGCGTCACTTTATCTGATGATGAGAGACAGAAAATCGTTGATCTTCTTTTGAAAATTACTTCTCTTGGAATTGATTTAAGTGGACTGGTGGATTACGCAGCCTCTCTCTACAATTCCTTTAAAAATGGAGGAAGTTCTTCCGGAATCATTGCATCTATTGGTAATTTCCTTGGAAATATCTTTAGTGCGATTGGGGAGTTCTTCAAAAATCTGTTTAAATAACCGGAGTTTAACTTACCGTGGAGCAGCAGATTTTGTGGTGCTTTCCTAGGGCGTGAAGGGCA
>OLNL01000546.1_pt1 | contig 41041 bp, 29 predicted proteins | sample 1672181 | NCBI WGS metagenome assembly OLNL01 (sample SAMEA3136656, study PRJEB25190) | human gut metagenome | biome: human gut; feature: human-associated habitat; material: faeces | place: Austria | collected 2013
CTTCTTTACAGATGTCTGACGTCCTTTTCTTACTAACTGGTTAAATGTTGGCATTCTGTTTCACCTCCTGCGATTTTTCTCTCTTGCTCTATTCTTGACCGGTTCTCCGGTCTTATTCATACATAGCAAAGGTTTTCTTTCATGCGAAGCTATGCGTAACTATGTCAGGGACAAGCTACACTCAACCTGCGGTTCTATCAGGATAAAACCGCTGTTTTACAGCAATTTTCGCGTATCAAAATAAAATCCTCTCCCAATGCATGCTCTCCTAGTATAAGTGCTTTTAATTGCCGTGTCAAGCGGTTTTTCTACTTTTTTGCGGGATTTTCCGGCAAAGAAACGGCAGGAAAAATCGCTTTCCGGATTTGCTGAAGGGTAAGCACAAACACACCATCAGACGCACAAAACAGGCGGATGCTCATTTTGAGGAACATCCGCCTGCTCTGTTTCTTCATTTGTAACAATAGAAGGTTCGCGGAGCGTGCATTCTATTGTGTACGACACCGGCATTTTTGCAAGGTGTACTTTTTATTGTTGAATGGAACACCCGGGTCAGATTACTCCTCGCCGTTTTCTTCTGCTTCGGCTTCCTCGTCCAGTTCTTCGTCGATGTCCTCGTCCAGAATCGCTTCCTCTTCGGGAAGTTCTTCATCGGTTACATCTTCGTCAGTGGTTTCTTCCAGCAGCTCGTCATCCTCTTTGGATTTCTTTTCCGCTGCTGTAGCTTCTGCAGCAAGTCTTGCTTCCTCTTCTGCTCTGGCTGCGCGCTCTGCTTCCTCAGCGGCAATCATCGCATCCGTGTTTAACTTGACATTGCGGTAACGTTTCATACCGGTACCAGCAGGAATCAGCTTACCGATAATAACGTTTTCCTTCAGACCGATCAGTGGATCAGCCTTACCCTTGATCGCTGCTTCCGTCAGAACCTTCGTGGTTTCCTGGAAGGATGCAGCAGACAGGAAGGAGTTGGTTGCCAGAGCAGCCTTGGTAATACCGAGCATTACCTGTTTGCCCTCAGCAGGCTTCTTGCCAGCTGCAATCAGCTCTTCGTTTAAGTCCTCGTAATCCAGAACGTCAACCATTGTGCCGGGCAGATATTCGGTATCGCCGCTTTCCTCGATGCGGATCTTCTTCAGCATCTGACGAACGATAACCTCGATATGCTTATCACAGATATCTACACCCTGCAGACGGTATACACGCTGTACTTCACGGAGCATGTAATCCTGAACGGCGCGGATGCCCTTGATCTTTAACAGATCGTGCGGGTTTACAGAACCCTCTGTCAGCTCATCGCCGGCCTCTAATTCCTGACCGTCAACAACCTTGATACGGGAACCGTAAGGGATCAGGTAAGTCTTGCTCTCGCCGGTTTCCTTATTGGTAATGATAATTTCCCGCTTCTTCTTGGTATCCTTAATAACAGCAGTTCCGCCGAACTCTGCGATAATCGCAAGACCCTTCGGCTTTCTTGCCTCGAAAAGCTCCTCGACACGGGGAAGACCCTGTGTGATATCGTCACCAGCGACACCGCCGGAGTGGAAGGTACGCATCGTCAGCTGTGTACCGGGCTCACCGATAGACTGCGCTGCGATAATACCAACTGCTTCACCAACCTGTACCGCTTCGCCGGTCGCCATGTTCGCGCCGTAGCACTTTGCACAGATACCGCTCTTGGAACGGCAGGTCAGGATGGTACGGATCTTCACTTCCTCCACAGGCTCGCCCTTCTTATTGACACCTGTTTCCATAATCCGTTTTGCACGGCCGGGTGTGATCATGTGGTTTGCACCGACGATCAGCTCGCCGTCCTTATCATAAATGTCTTCACAGGAATAACGTCCTGTAATTCTGTCTTTTAAGCCTTCGATGGTTTCCTTGCCGTCCATGAACGCTTTTACAGACATGCCCGGAATCTTATCCTTGCCTTCTGCACAATCGATCTCACGGATGATCAGCTCCTGGGATACGTCTACCATTCGACGGGTCAGATAACCGGAGTCCGCAGTACGCAGAGCGGTATCGGACATACCTTTTCGTGCGCCATGGGCAGACATGAAGTATTCCAGTACGTCCAGACCTTCACGGAAGTTGGACTTGATGGGCAGCTCGATCGTACGACCGGTTGTATCCGCCATCAGACCACGCATACCTGCCAGCTGCTTGATCTGCTGGTTGGAACCACGGGCACCGGAGTCCGCCATCATGAAGATGTTGTTGTATTTATCCAGACCCTTTAACAGCACGTCTGTCAGCTCTTTATCGGTTTCCTGCCAGGTCTCGACAACGGCACGGTAACGCTCTTCTTCTGTGATCAGACCACGGCGGAAGTTTCTGCCGATCTTATCTACAGTCTTCTGAGCCTCAGCCAGCATCTCTGCCTTCTGTGCAGGCACAGTCATATCGGAAATGGATACGGTCATGGCAGCTCTGGTGGAATACTTGTAACCGATTGCCTTAACGTCATCCAGAACCTCTGCGGTCTTGGAAGCGCCGTGGGTGTTGATTACTTTTTCCAGAATCTGCTTTAACTGCTTCTTACCAACATGGAAGTCAACCTCCAGCTTTAAGAGGTTTTCCGGCTGGGTACGGTCTACATAGCCCAGGTCCTGAGGCAGGATCTCGTTGAAGATAAATCTGCCCAGTGTGGATTCTACGAATCCTGTTACGGTCTCGCCCTCTGCATTGACTTTGCTCATGCGGACATGGATGCGGGAATGCAGGGTGCAGGCTTTATTTTCATAAGCCAGAATGGCTTCGTTTACGCTCTTGAAGTATTTTCCTTCGCCGACAGAACCGGGACGTTCCTGGGTCAGATAATAAATACCAAGGACCATATCCTGGGAAGGTACGGCTACCGGTCCGCCATCGGAAGGCTTCAACAGGTTGTTGGGAGACAGCAGCATGAAACGGCACTCTGCCTGTGCTTCCTGAGAAAGCGGAAGGTGTACAGCCATCTGGTCACCATCGAAGTCGGCGTTGAACGCGGTACAAACAAGGGGATGCAGCTTGATCGCCTTACCTTCTACAAGGATCGGCTCAAATGCCTGGATACCCAGTCTGTGCAGTGTAGGTGCACGGTTCAGCATAACCGGATGCTCTTTGATGACATCTTCCAGAACGTCCCAAACCTGCGTATCCAGCCGTTCTACCAGCTTCTTCGCATTTTTGATGTTCTGGGAAATGCCTCTGCTTACCAACTCCTTCATTACAAAGGGCTTGAACAGCTCGATTGCCATTTCCTTCGGAAGACCGCACTGATAAATTTTCAGTTCGGGGCCAACGACGATAACGGAACGTCCGGAATAGTCAACACGCTTTCCTAACAGGTTCTGACGGAAACGACCGGATTTACCTTTCAGCATGTCAGACAGTGATTTCAGTGCACGGTTACCGGGGCCGGTTACCGGACGGCCTCTTCTGCCGTTATCGATCAGAGCGTCTACCGCTTCCTGAAGCATTCTCTTCTCGTTGCGAACAATGATATCCGGAGCACCCAGCTCCAGCAGTCTCTTCAGACGGTTGTTACGGTTGATGATTCTTCTGTACAGGTCATTTAAGTCAGACGTTGCAAAACGTCCGCCGTCCAGCTGTACCATCGGGCGCAGATCCGGAGGGATTACCGGTACGGCATCCAGAATCATCCATTCAGGGCGGTTGCCGGACTCACGGAACGCTTCTACAACTTCCAGACGCTTGATGATTCTCGCACGCTTCTGTCCGCTTGCATCCACCAGTTCATTTTTCAGCTCAACCGCTTCAGTTTCCAGATCGATGGCCTGCAGCAGCTCCTTAATGGATTCTGCACCCATGCCGACACGGAAACGGTTGCCCCAGGTTTCTCTTGCATCCTGGTATTCTTTCTCGGAAAGAACCTGCTTGTATTCCAGATTGGTGTCGCCCTTGTCCAATACGATATAGGAAGCAAAGTAAAGCACCTTCTCCAGAACACGGGGGGACAGATCCAGGATCAGTCCCATCCGGCTCGGAATTCCCTTGAAATACCAGATATGGGAAACCGGCGCTGCCAGTTCAATATGTCCCATACGCTCTCTGCGGACGCTGGACTTGGTTACTTCAACACCACAGCGGTCGCAGACAACGCCTTTATATCTGATCTTTTTATATTTGCCGCAGTGGCACTCCCAGTCCTTGCTGGGTCCGAAAATCCGCTCACAGAACAGACCGTCCCGTTCGGGCTTGAGTGTTCTGTAGTTGATCGTCTCAGGCTTTGTTACCTCGCCTCTGGACCACTCACGAATCTTCTCCGGGGACGCAAGTCCGATCTTGATCGCATCAAACGTCATCGGCTGATAAACTTCGTTTTTTGTTTCAGACATCTTGGCACTCCTTTACATATCTTCGATTCGGCTTACTCTTCGTCAAAAGATTCCTCAAATCCGTCCTCTGCAGCATCTTCGGTGTAATCATCATCTGCGTTCACCAGCTCCTGTTTCTCGGAGTCGAATTCCTGCTTCTGATAACCCATCTTGCTCAGATTTTCTTCTTCGTTGTAGTTGTAGCCCTTGGAATCTCCTTCCATCTCATAGCGGTAATCCGTATCGCTGTAATCGACAGTTTCCATGATCTCAACTTCTGTATTATCCTCACGCAGCACTCTGACATCCAGGCCGAGGGACTGCAGCTCTTTAAGCAGTACCTTGAAGGATTCCGGAATACCGGGTTCAGGGATGTTGTCGCCCTTGATGATCGCTTCGTAGGTCTTGACACGTCCTACTACGTCATCAGACTTCACAGTCAGGATCTCCTGCAGGGTGTAGGATGCACCGTATGCTTCCAGTGCCCAAACCTCCATCTCACCGAAACGCTGGCCACCGAACTGAGCTTTACCACCCAGAGGCTGCTGTGTTACCAGAGAGTAAGGACCGGTAGAACGTGCATGGATCTTATCGTCTACCAGATGATGCAGCTTCAGGTAATGCATGTGACCGATGGTTACCATGCTGTCGAATTCTTCGCCGGTACGGCCATCCCGCAGTCTTACCTTACCTTCCTTAGAGATCGGAACGCCCTTCCAGAGCTTTCTGTGATCGCGGTTTTCATACAGATAATCCAGAACCTCAGGAAGCAGCTCTTCGCCATGCTTCTCTTTGAATTCATCCCATTCCAGGTTCACATAATCGTTTGCCAGTTCCAGGGTATCCTGAATATCTTTTTCGTTTGCGCCGTTGAAGATCGGGGTTGCTACGTTAAAGCCGAGGGCTTTTGCAGCCAGAGAGAGGTGAATCTCAAGGACCTGACCGATATTCATACGGGAAGGTACGCCCAGAGGATTCAGTACGATGTCCAGCGGACGACCGTTGGGCAGGTACGGCATATCTTCTACAGGCAGTACACGGGAAACGACACCCTTATTACCATGACGGCCTGCCATCTTATCGCCGACAGAGATCTTTCTCTTCTGTGCGATATAGATACGAACCGCCTGATTTACGCCGGGAGACAGCTCATCGCCGTTCTCTCTTGTAAATACTTTGGCATCTACGATAATACCATATTCACCGTGAGGTACCTTCAGAGAGGTATCACGCACCTCACGCGCTTTTTCACCGAAGATCGCACGAAGCAGGCGCTCCTCAGCTGTCAGCTCGGTTTCTCCCTTAGGAGTTACCTTGCCGACCAGAATATCTCCGGCACGAACCTCAGCGCCGACACGGATAATACCTCTGTCATCCAGATCCTTGAGCGCTTCGTCGCCGACACCGGGAACATCTCTTGTAATTTCTTCCGGTCCGAGCTTTGTATCACGGGCTTCTGCTTCATATTCTTCAATATGGATGGATGTATAAACATCATCCATAACCAGACGTTCACTCAACAGTACGGCATCCTCGTAGTTATAACCTTCCCAGGTCATGAAACCGATCAGCGGGTTCTTACCAAGGGCAAGCTCGCCTTCGGATGTAGAAGGACCGTCTGCAATTACCTGCCCTGCTTCAACGTGGTTGCCTTTAAATACGATCGGTCTCTGGTTGTAGCAGTTGGACTGGTTACTTCTGGAGAACTTGGTCAGGTGGTATTCAATCTTCTCGCCGTCATCTGCCGTCATACGGATCAGATTGGAGCATACATAATCGATGGTACCGGACTTCTTTGCAACAACGCAGACACCGGAGTCAACGGCTGCCTTTACTTCGATACCAGTTCCGACTACGGGAGCCTCGGTTGTCAGAAGCGGCACTGCCTGACGCTGCATGTTGGAACCCATCAGCGCACGGTTGGCATCGTCGTTCTGCAGGAACGGAATCAGTGCAGTCGCGACGGAGAATACCATCTGAGGGGATACGTCCATGTACTCGAAAACTGTCTTCGGATATTCGGATGTTTCATCCAGATAACGACCGGATACGTTGGCATTTACGAAATGTCCTTCCTCGTCCAATTCGGAGTTTGCCTGCGCTACATGGTAGTTATCTTCTTCATCCGCTGTCATATATACAACTTCATTGGTTACGCGCGGGTTTTCCGGATCGGTTTTGTCGATCTTACGGTAAGGCGCTTCAATGAAGCCGTATTCGTTGATCTTTGCATAGCTTGCAAGAGAGTTGATCAGACCGATGTTAGGACCTTCAGGTGTCTCGATCGGGCACATTCTTCCGTAATGGGAGTAGTGTACGTCTCGAACCTCGAATCCGGCACGGTCACGGGACAGACCGCCAGGTCCAAGGGCGGAAAGACGTCTCTTGTGCGTCAGCTCTCCAAGCGGGTTATTCTGATCCATGAACTGGGACAGCTGGGAAGATCCGAAGAACTCTTTGATTGCAGCTGTAACCGGTTTGATATTGATCAGGGACTGCGGAGAAATTCCGTCGATGTCCTGTGTTGTCATACGCTCACGTACCACACGCTCCATACGGGACAGACCGATGCGGTACTGGTTCTGAAGCAGCTCACCTACGGCACGGATTCTACGGTTGCCCAGGTGGTCGATATCATCGGCATTTCCTGCGCCGTATTCCAGATGCATGTTGTAGTTGATGGAAGCGAAAATATCTTCCTTTGTGATATGTTTCGGAATCAGGTCGTGAATGTCACGTTTGATCGCCTGTTTGATCTCTTCGATATCGGTATTTTCCTCCAGGATCTTTTCCAGAACCGGATAGTATACTTTCTCGTTGATGCCAAGTTCTTCCTCGTCAACATCTACCCATGCTTTCAGATCTACCATTAAGTTGGAAAGAACTTTTACGTTTCTCTCCTCTGTCTGAATCCATACATACGGTACTGCTGCGTTCTGAATCTTGTCTGCGAGTTCCAGAGTAACGGTGGTGCCTTTTTCTGCAAGGATTTCACCGGTTGACGGATCTACAACATCCTCAGCGAGGATCTGGTTGCGGATACGGCTGCGCAGTGCAAGTTTCTTGTTGAATTTATAACGGCCTACCTTTGCCAGGTCATAGCGACGCGGGTCAAAGAACATGCTCATGATGAGGCTCTCTGCATTTTCTACTGCGAGAGGCTCGCCCGGACGAATTTTCTTGTACAGCTCGAGAAGACCTTCCTGATAGTTGGTGGAAGTATCTTTGGTGAAGCTTGCAAGAATCTTCGGCTCTTCACCGAACAGCTCTACGATCTCTGCATTGGAGCTTACTCCAAGTGCACGGATGAGGACTGTAATCGGAACTTTTCTGGTACGGTCTACGCGGACATAGAAGACGTCGTTGGAATCGGTCTCGTACTCCAGCCATGCTCCACGGTTCGGGATTACGGTACAGGAGAACAGTCTCTTTCCGAGCTTATCATGTGCGATGCCGTAATAAATACCAGGGGAACGTACCAGCTGGCTGACGATTACTCGCTCTGCACCATTGATAACGAATGTTCCTGTTGCTGTCATCAACGGCAGATCACCCATGAAAATTTCGTGCTCTGTGATCTCGTCTTTTTCCTTATTATATAATCTTACTTTTACCTTTAACGGTGCCGCATAAGTAGCGTCACGCTGTTTACACTCTTCGATTGAGTATTTTACGTCATCTTCACACAGTGTAAAGTCTACGAATTCAAGGCTCAGCCGTCCGCCGTAGTCGGAGATTGGTGAAATGTCATCAAAGACTTCCTTGAGTCCGCTTCTCAGGAACCAGTCATAGGAATCCTTCTGGACTTCAATCAAGTTGGGCATTTCCAATACTTCTTTTTGTCTCTGGTAACTCATTCGCATACTTTTTCCGGTAGGTATCGGACGTATTCTGTTTTTCTCCATTGACGTTGTCACCCCTTGTGTTATAATATATTTATTACCGCTCATGCCTGAACAAAAGGTTTTAGGCATATCTTGCCATAATAGTGCATTTTCTAGATTATCATGTTTTTTCAAGTGTGTCAACAAAACAGATTGTATTTTTTTCAGTACAATCCGTTTTTTACTGGTTTTTCTTCCGTGACCCTGTTAGAATAATACTTTAGATGTGATTGAAAGCACCGAATTTTCAGAAAAAGCCGCCTGTTTGATTTTATTTATCAAATCAAACAGGCGGCTTTTTTATTTTATTTGTCAAAGCGGATATTCGCAATCCGATCCAGATTCCGCTTATGCCGCATTGAACCGTTCCTTTTAATGCTGAATATTGTCGGTCATCATGTCCATAAAGCTCCACGGCTTCAGAACTTTGTTGATCTCTGCAAAGACTTTATCGTCGTAGTTGTGTTTTACTTCGGTCTTTTTATCAAATACCATGGTATCCGCATCCTCTGCTTCTGTTTCCGGCCAGTGCGGGAGTCCCTCGTGATCCGGGGTTCCGTTCTTTGCAAAGGCGAGCAGGGCGCCAAAGATTTCGCTTTCCAGTTTATCACTGACATCCGGGATTCCGCAGATTTCTACGAGATCGCTATTGCCGAAGAAATACGGGATGTCGGAGCAGTGCCATGCCGGTTTGCCGTTCTGGAACGGGAATTCCAGGGCGAAGTTGTAGAGATATGCTTTGCCGCCGCCTTTTGCGAACAGTTTGGCAAGTTTTACGGTCGGCTCACGCATTGCGCGGTCGATCGCAAGAACATCTACGCCGTTCTTCTCCGGATATGCTTCTTTGAAAGCGTCCAGAACCTTTTCGGCATTGTCTCCATAAACCTTTTTGAGGATTTCCAGAATCTCTTCCGCTGTCAGTTTGTTCTTATCATAAGCTGCCGGTGCAAACGTTGCGAACTCGCCGTATACGGTTCCGATCATCATCGGAATCTGATGTGCATGCTCACGGAAGCCTGCGTCGAATGGATTTCCGCAGAAGTAATCGCCCTTTTTCGGGCCGCCGCCGATGTAGCCGCCATTCTGTGCGATAGCCGGGGATACCTTTGCATATGCTGCGGCAAGCTGCGGATACGGTACGGTTTCCAGCTGCGCCACATCATCAAAGCCAAGCTCTTTCATCATTGCCGTGACAATCTCTGTTCCATCTTTTTCTCCTGCGCCGAGCGGATCCCCTTCCATCACACCGCTCATGACAAGGCCTTTCTGGAACAGGCCGTCTGCTGATGGAATCTGCATCAGGTCAATCACCTTCATTCCGCCGCCGGACTGGCCGAAAATGGTTACATTCTCCGGATCGCCGCCGAACAGGGCAATATTGTCATGTACCCACTGCAGGGCTGCCACCATATCGGCGTGGCCTGCGTTTGCGGAGTTTTTGTATTTTTCCCCAAATGGAGACAGATCCAGATATCCTAAAATATTCAGTCTGTGATTGACGGAAACAAGAATCGAATCACCTTTCTTTGCGATGCTGACGCCGTCATACGCAACCTGCTCAATGGAAGATCCTGCTGCATATCCGCCGCCGTGGAACCATACGAGTACCGGCTTTTTTGCTTCCGGATCGAGTTTGTTTGTCCAGATATTTAAAGACTGGCAATGCTCATCCTGCGGCCAGTAACGGTGCGGAACCATCAGCTCGCCGTTCGGTGTATCCTGGTTCTGGAGCGGGCATACAAAGCCATAGTTCGTTGCATCCTTCACACCGTCCCATTTCGATGGAACCGGCATCTGGAAACGGTCCGCGTATGCATACGGAATTCCTTTGTAAATGTAAACACCGTCATAAAAATAACCTTTTAAATCGCCGGATGTGGTATGCAGCACCGGCACGCCATCGTAATCAAATATTTTCCCCATTTTGAAATACCTCTTTTCTGTAGAATTTAGCATTTATGTTGTTTTCAGTATAAACAATATTTTCGTCCTTTTCTACTCGAATTGCCGCAAGATCTTCTTATATTGTTGCTTTTTTTCCACTCTTTCTCTGTATTCTCCCACCGCGAGTGCAATTTTTTGAAGATTTTACAGAATCTGCTCCACCTCAATCAGCGCCGTCTCGTGCGGCTCCAGGCGTTCCTGCACCGTGAGGCTGCCTTCCGGGTCGGTTTCCTGCTCCCAGACACGGTATTCCGGGTCCGCACTGTGGCACAGCATCGCGCGCTCCATCCGGTTCATCCGCTCCGGAGCTCCCATCCGCACCCACGCATCGTAGCTGCTGCCGTGCTCTTTCGTCACTTTATACAGCCGCAGGCAATATTTTCCCGGTTCCAGTCCGGTCAGCTTCACTGAAAAGGTCCGGATTTCCCCCATATTGAATACGCGGTAACGGTCCGTGCGGGAAATATTCACGGCATGGCGGTAGCGGTACAGCATATCGTAGTGAACATAGTTGTACAGGTAAATCTGGCTTTGGTTTTTCTCCGGCTCTGTGCTGATAAAATAGCCGTCCCCACGCTTCACCAGACGAGATCCCATTCTGCCGAGCAGCCGCAGCGCAGTGCAGACCGCCTTTGGAATGCCGTTCATCGTGAACAGCCCAAAACCTCCATGATACGTTTCCCGCGCCGGAAATACTTCATCCAAACGGTCATTGACCGAGAAATACGCAATTCCCTGCAGCGCCTCTTCATTTTCCAGAAGATTTTTAAACAGCCATGCCGCTTTATAACAGGTATCGTTGCACAGATCCCTCTGCCAGATGTTGCTGCTGCACTCATCCACCAGAACCGGCAGTGCACCAAGCCCAGCCTTCTGCAGCAGACCTTTTACCTTCTCCCCGCGGTTCCGCAGAAAATCCGGGTCGCGGCTCACAATCATATTGACGCTCTCGTTGTTCTGGATCAGATTCATTTTCTCCTCTTCCTCTCCATAGATCACCGTGCCAAACGAGCGGAATGCAAAAATTTCCGGCACACATTCCTTTTCCTTCATAGTTTCGATAAAGGCTTTGAGATGTTCCTCCGGTCCAAGACCAAAGGAAAGACATGTTACAAGATCCGGGCTCACACGTTTCATCTCCTCGTACGATGCTTTCCACGTCTCAAAGAACTCATCTCCTCCATCAATCGTGATCACGTCTCCGCTGATCCACGGGTTGAAAATCCAGCGCCGCATCTGGTTGATTCCATACCGTTCCCTTAGATGTTCCATCAGGTTTTTGATCAGCATGCGCCACTCAGCCAGATCCCGCGGAGAGCTGCTTAGCGCCGGACGCATCGTTCTTCCCGGGTCTGTTTTTGCCAGCAGCAACGGCATATGGCCGAATTCCAGCAACGGCTTCGCTCCCGTGGAAAGGATGAAATCGATCACCTCATCAATATAGTTCCAGCAGAACTGAATCTCGCCCCACATATTCCGCCGAAATACGCACATATCATCATCAAGAATTCCTTTTACGCGGATCAGCTCATAGCCGAGCTCCTGCACCAGCTGTTCCAGCTCATCCTGCACCTCGCGGTTCAGCACACTTGCCGCATAGCCGGCATTGATCACGCGCTTCCAGTGGCCTGCCACTCTTGGTTTCCGTCCGTTTACTGCCGCTGTCACGGAAACGGCACTCTCATTTGTCGTCTCAATCTCCTGCTCCGTGACCGCTGCATACTGCAGGAGACTCTGGAAAATATCATGGTCTCCCGCCGCCTCTTCCCGCTCTTTTCCTTTCTTTTCACGCTGTTTTACTGTATATTCCATCTGCTTCCGGTATTCGCTCGGTGTCATACCGCGGTATTTGCGGAATGCGCGGATCATCGCCGTCTCATTGACAAATCCATTGTGATAGGCAATCTCCGTCAGCGTTGCGCCGCTGTGCATTTCCTGTACGGCATGCGCCAGGCGCACCTGCGTCACGTACTCCCGAAATGATACACCGAAATACTGCGGAAAGCTCCGTGAAATATAGGCACGGCTCAGATAAAGATGATCCGCCAGATCCTCCAGCGTAATCTCTTCCCGGCAATGCTGCAGAATATAGTCTGATGCCCGCTGAATGCGTTCCCTTCCGCCCCGGCCCTGTTCCACCTTTTCCCCGGATGTAAAGTAAAAAAGCAGATCCTCCAGAAGCGCCGTCACACGGCTTTTCATATAGATCGGTTGTTCCTCATTATTCTTGTACATCTCAAGAAAGATCCGTGCCATATCCCGCCGGATCAAATCAAATTTTTCCTGCTGATCTTCCATATAAAAAAACGACTGACATTTGACTTCACATTTCAGCAGCTTAATGTGAAATGAATCAATCGTCTCCGCTGAAACGCAGAGCGACAGAGCAAGTCCGTCTTCGTCCAGATCCAGGTCACAGATCTGAAACCGGTTGATCGCAAAGATAGATCCCATCGGGAGATTGTGAACTTCCCCGTCCTCGTAGCTGACTCTTCCGCTCCCACGAAGCAGAAATAAAAGTTCAAAATCCGGATTCCACAGTTCCCGTTTCTTCTCCGGCCGGAGTAGCCGAAAACGAAATCCCGGCATTTCCTGTTTTGTTCCTCTCATCATTATTTCTTCGTCTCTTTCCATTCCACACCTCATAATAGATTTTTTCTGTTGTATTGTACCACAAAAAAGATCCCACAAAAAGATCTTCTCCTTTTGTGGGACCGATTTTTCGGTTTTTGTTTTAGTTTTTGCAATTATTCCTTCACCTTCAGCACCAGACACTGATACGGCTGCAGACGGATCGTTTCCTCGCCTGCCTCGCAGGTGTCATAGTTATTCAGAAGTACTTCTTCGATTGTATCTGTAAATGGCAATGTAATGCCATCCGCAAGAGAAGTAGTAAGGATCAGAACATTATTCTTCTCATCCTTCCTGCGGTACGCCAGAACGCCGCTTACCGTCTCGTATTCCGGAATCAGCGTTCCGTAGAGGAAGGTTTCTTCCAGATCTTCACGTCGTCTTACTGCCACCATTTTGCGGTAGAACCACAGCAGGGAATCAGGATCTTTTTCCTCGGCCTCATAGTTCAGTTCCGTATAGTTTTTATTCACCGGGAACCACGGCGTACCTGTTGTGAATCCCGCCTCGGCAGATGCATCCCACTGCATCGGAGTTCTGCTGTGCTCGCGACTCTCGCAGTTGATCTGCTCGAGCGCTTCCGCATCCGTTTTTCCTTCGGCAATCAGGCGGTCGTAAATAGCAAAGGTCGGTTTATCAACGAATCCCTGAATGGACTGTTTCGGGTCGTCGCGCATGCCGATTTCCTGTCCCTGATACAGGAACACAATACCCGGCAGGAAGAAATTAGTGACCGGAAGCATTTTTTCGCTGTAGAGGTTCTGATCCTCCGGCATCAGGAACCGGTCGATGATGCGCGTTTTGTCATGGTTTTCGAGGAAGTTGCAGAGCATGCCGCGGCCATCCACGATTTTCTGCGCCGCAAAAAGCTGATCGCGATAATCGTCAAACAACGCCACGGTATTGCCCCATTTCGGGTTACGCACATTGTCGAGGGTGTGACAAAAATCGAAAACGGACGAGAAACTGCCGTTTTCCCCAATCACATCCTCCACATCCTCCGGTCCCATGTGATCGTACTCTCCGATCGTCAGCGCATCGGTCGGTGCAAAGGTGCGCTCTTTCATTTCACATAAGATATCGGCAAGACCGTCTACATTGTTGAAATACTCGAACGCCATATTGTACTCGTCCGGTCCATCCGGCGGAAGGTTGGTGTACTGATAATTCTTTTTCAGATGGCTGATCGCATCAAGACGGAATCCGCCAAGTCCCAGATCCATCCATTTTAAAATCATCTCATAAATTTCTTCCCGCAATTTGGGATTCTCCCAATTGAGATCCGGCTGCTCTTTTGTGAAGATGTGGAGGTAATACAGTTTATCATATCCCGGTACTTTCTCCCACGCGCTGCCGCCAAAAATCGACCGCCAGTTGTTCGGCTCTTTGCCGTCTTTTCCTTCCCGGAACACATAATACTTTCCGTACTTTCCAAACGGATCTTGGAGTGCCGCCTGAAACCACGCATGCCGGTCAGAGGAATGATTCACGACAAGGTCCATCAGAATACGGATGCCGCGTTTTTTTGCCTCCGCAATCAGCTCCTTCATGTCCTCCATCGTTCCAAACGACGGGTCGATATCCATGTAATCGGAAATATCGTATCCGTTATCCACCATCGGGGATGCAAACACCGGACAGAGCCAGATGACATTGGCTCCCAGTTTTTCTATTTTGTCAAGATGACGGATCACGCCTTTCAGATCTCCTATGCCGTCTCCATTGGTATCCTGAAAACTCTTCGGGTAAATCTGATATCCGACCGTTTTGTGCCACCACTTTTTCTCCATTGCTTTTCTCCTGTTCATTTTGTTTTTATAATGCGGGCCGTTCTTTAGGTTTACCGCAAAACCTATAGTGTTTCCACTATATCACAAAAGAATGGATTATGCTACTTTTTCTTTTTGATTTTTCCCGATGTCCGCTTTACCGTTACGGTTCACTGTTTTTTCATCAGCGGCAAAATCACGCAGGAAGCAGCTTTTCTGCCCATATGAATGGTCTGATGTGCAATTTTATTTTCCGTTTTTTCCGACCACAGCCCTTTCTGATTGCTGTGGACATGGTACTGCGGAAAGTCGGAAGAGGAAATATCTACACGAATGCGGGAACCCTTTGGAATCGTGTATACAATATTCCACATAGTAATCTGTACCTCTGCCACGCTGCCCGGTTCATAGGCTCCAGCCTCCGTTTTTCCCTGCTCCAATGTTGCAATCGAGGAACGAATGTTGTACGCTTTTCCTTCCGGCGTTACCTCCATGATTTTAGCGGTAAATGCCGTATCCTCGCAGTCACTTTCCACAAACAGACGGACGGAAGCTTTTCCGTTCAGCGTGAAAGTTTCTTCCAACGGTTCTGATACAAAACTCAGGACATCCTCACGATAGTCCGGTTCCGGCTGAAGATGGCTGCCGATCTGCGGCATCGTATGCAGAAGGGCTTCTCCGCCGATGCTCTCGACGGGAGTGGCCGGGTCAAACGTGTAGTTTCTCGTTTTTTCCCGTTCCGGCGCGTCTTCCCGCAGTGTTTTCTCATCCAGATACAGCGTCATGCTTCCCGCAGTTTCTTCTTCTCCCAGTCGATCGGATACGATGTCAATCCACCGGTCTGAGCCGATCTCATAGGCACGGATCCGCTGTGTTGGGATTTCTTTTTGTTTCAGCGTCAGCTCAAACCATTCCAGCATCTTTGGAATTTCTTCATTCTGCGGGTGCAGCACCTCTTTATCTTCAAGACAAATCTGGAAAAAGTGGTTCCATGCACCGATTTCCAGCCAGCTGTGCTGTTTTGTCTCCTCGTTCAGGCGCTCCCACGTTTTCATACTGCTGCCGTGGTGATGATCGTACCAGCCGCTTAAAAGATAAATCGGAACCTTCGTTTTTGATGGAATTTCCCGTAACTGTTTCCACCAGCCCGTCTGCCAGAGTGCCGCATCCGGGCTCGGGCTTGTGATGTATTCGCGGTAGGACGGAACACGCTGTCCCCACAGCGCCTCGTCCACTTCAATCTGCGGCAGATAACGGCAGCTTTCGCGATAGTCAGCATTCACTGGTTTTTCCGCATTTTCCATCGACCATGCGGTCAGGATATCGTGGCGGAAGCAGCCCTTCTCGTAGGCTGATACAAAACGATCCGTTCCATAGTCCTCCAGAAACATTGTGGCAACTTTCCCCTCCGCGGCATCAGCGAACGCCCAGCCGGTCATGCTTGTGTAGGAATGGCCCCAGTAGCCTAAGATTTCGCACCATGGCTGCTCCACAAGGTAATCCATGGTGTCAATGCCATCGTTCCGCTCATTAATGTTTGGCTCCCATTTTCCTTCCGACTGCCCTCTGCCGCGGCAATACTGGTAGACATACACATAACCCCTGCGCGCCAGTCCCTCGCCGTAGGCACGGTGAATACGGTCGTTGCCCGGATAGCAGGTACGAGTCAGGATGACGGGATATTTCTTGTTTTCTCCTGATCCGCCTTCCCTTGGAAAATAATAGATTGTATGCAGCTTCACACCATCGCGCATCTCGATCTGGCTGTCTTTTCTTTCAAATGCTGCACAGCTTTCGGAAACGCCGCTTTTCGCAAATTGTGCTTCTACGCGTTTTACCGCAGCCGTCATAAAATCTTCTGCCATTGCCCTAAACCTCCATTTCCAGCAGTGCCATGCCGAGTGTCTTTCCATGTTTATCCAACGCCAGCGATCTTGTAACACCGCCGCCGAGTGTCTTGTCGAGGACAAAGTTCAGCGCATGGATTCCGTCCAGTTCGTAGCGGGTTACTTTTCCGTGGCAGATTTCGCGGAAGTATTCTGCTACGCGTGTTTCTGTTACTTTTTCTTTCAGCATTTCATAATTGTTCTCATCATATGGGATCACCGAAATATTGGAGATCTCGCCTTTATCGCCTGTTCTTGCATGTGCAATCTCTTTTAATTTCATCGCCTTATACCTCCCGGAATGTAACTTTTGCTTCTACTGCATCGCGCGGCACAAAAATTGAGCAGACCGAGACAATCTCAGACACCCGTTTCACTGCTCCGCCGCCTCCTGCGGGACCGTTGGTATAGAGAGCCTCCACCTCGTTTGCCAGCAGAACGGCATTTTTCCGGTCTTTCGTTCTGCCTGCGGCGCGGAGACGCACTTCACACAGAGTTCCACTTCCGATCTCCTTGGAAATTGCATCACGATACAGGGAATTGCATCCGATAAAATCAGTACGGTACTCTTCCAGTTCGATGCCTGTCAGTTCAATCCGCTTCTCCAGAATCTCTGCCGCCAGCTCCGCCCGTGCCACACAGTTGCTTCCGCCGTAGGAAATTTCACCCTCACCGATGAAGCAGTCCTTGTAGCCGACACTCACTTTCAAAGTTTCCGGTCTTCCATGCGTTGTCGCATGCTCGGCGCGAACCTGGTTTTCCCCGATCTGCCGGAACGTCACCTTTGAAAAGTCCGCTGTTGCATCCGGGGTCAGGTAAGCCTTGGGGTTGTGGATTTCGTAGATCATCTGCTCTTTACAGGTATCCACACTCACCAGTCCGCCACTTCCCTCGACCTTTGTCACGGTAAATGCGCCTGTCTCGTCGATCTCAATGAGCGGAAATCCAAGTTTCCACAGATCCGGCACATCCTTGTAGCCCGGATCCGCAAAATAGCCGCCTGTCACCTGTCCGGCACACTCCAGCAGATGGCCTGCCAGAACCGCCTGTCCCATCTGATCCGGGTTGTCGTCAATGTTCCATCCGAACTCATGTACCAGCGGTCCGATCGTCAGTGCAGGATCGGAAACGCGACCGGTAATGACAAGATTGGCACCCTCTTCCAACGCTTTTGTGATGCCCTCCGCACCCATATAGACATTCGCAGAAATCAGAACATCTTTTTTCTCTTTTAACAGCGTGCCATCCTCCAGCACTTTTTCATTTTCATACTTATCCAGTTCGTCTGTAATATCATCGCCGGTCACACAGGCAATCTTCAATCCACCGACACCCAGTTTTCTGGCAATTTCACACGTCCGTTCTGCAGCAGATACCGGGTTGGCAGCTCCCATATTGGTAATAACTTTTACTTTGTTTTTCGCCATCAGCGGGAGAATTTTTTCCATTCGGTAGTCGAGCAGCTGGTTGTAACCCTTCGACGGATCTTTCTCTTTGTCCTGCTGCCCGATCGCAACGGTGCGTTCCGCCAGACACTCGAAAATAATGTAGTCCAGATTTCCTTTTTCCATCAGCTCCACTGCCGGCTCAATGCGGTCTCCCGCATAGCCTGCGCCGCTTCCGATTCTGATTTTTTTCATGTTCTATGGCCTCACTTTCTTTGATCTGAGATCATTGTAATGCGATATCCGGGCAGATACTACAAAAGGGATCGTAATTTCTAAAATTTTAGAAATCATGATCCCTCTTTTATGTGAGTTCTGTTACAGCAAAGACAGAAAATACCACAAAGCCCCAAAGCTGCAGAAATTCCGGCATTTCATTCTCCTTCTGTCTTATTCTTTGATTTTATTGTATAACGTTGCCAGCGAAATTCCGAGTTCCTTTGCCGCTTTTTGCTTCCCTTCCATATCCCGTCCGTACAGCAACAACGTATTTTGGATCTCCTGCCGTTCAAAGCGGCGCACCCGCTCTTCCAGCGTCATGTGAGCCTCTGATTCCCGTTTTTCAAACTGTACGAGACTCGTCACAATTGAGATGCTTCCGCGGATCTGATGCTCTTCCCAGATCGGATAAACACTTGCAAAGTATTCCTGCGTTCCCTCTCTCCGCACCATTCCCTCGACCGGGATGCCGCTCCAAATGACTTCCGGAGCAATGGCAGATTTGCGGTAATCCGTGATTTTATGACCTTTCGCGGTTTCAAGCGGAACGCCGATGAAATCGCTGTAGACTTGATTGAAGAACACAATCCTGCTGTGCTGATCGCAGATCAGGATTCCCTGCTGTAAAGATTCCAGAACGGAATGTACCTGCATTTTTCGTTCCTCCCGTTTTCTCTTTCTGTACTCTCGGAGTCTTTCTGTCATGAGGATATTTAGCCCTTATACTCCTCCGTAAATGTCTTGTATGAATAGATCACATTCTCAATTTTATCTCCACGGTCGCAATTACATTTTGATATCACATGGCATCACCATACCTTCCGGCAATTTTTAACTTTATTGCCACAAAGTATGGACTCACTTCAAAAAAACGCACGGCAGGAAATCCCGCCGTGCGTCCATAGATTCTGATTTACGCTTAAATTATTTAAGAGTAACTTTAGCGCCTTCAGCCTCAAGTTTAGTTTTGAGCTCTTCAGCTTCTGCTTTGGAAGCACCCTCTTTGAGGACTTTCGGAGCACCGTCAACTACTTCTTTAGCTTCTTTCAGGCCAAGTCCTGTAGCTTCACGTACAACTTTGATAACTTTAACTTTGTTCGGGCCAACCTCTGTCAGCTCTACGTCGAACTCGTCTTTCTCCTCAGCTGCTGCTGCATCGCCTGCTGCTGCTGCAACTACAACGCCTGCTGCTGCGGATACGCCGAACTCTTCCTCACATGCTTTTACAAGATCGTTTAACTCTAATACAGATAACTCTTTGATAGCGTCAATAAACTCTGCGGTTGTTAACTTTGCCATTTTATTTTCCTCCTTGGATATTTTCTGAATAATGTTCTCAGGCTGCGTATTTCACGCTGCCCGCTTGAGGCTTAGGCCTCTGCTGCGCCGCCTTTGGACTCTGCGATCTGGTTGAGGACGCGAGCCAGGTTTGCGATCGGGGACTGGATGCTTCCAAGCAGTTTGCCAAGAAGTTCTTCTCTTGACGGAACGTTTGCCAGTGCTTCCATTCCAGCTTTGTCGTAGTAGTTTCCTTCTACAACACCAGAAACCATCTCCAGCTTCGGAGTGGTTTTTGCAAATTTAGCGATGATTCTTGCCGGAGCTGTTGCATCGTCCTTGCTGATTGCGATAGCGTTTGTGCCATCCAGGTCTTTGGTAAGAGACTCGAAAGCAGTACCAGCGAATGCACGTTTCATCATTGTATTTTTGTATACTTTGTAATGAACGCCTGCTTCTCTTAACTCTTTACGCAGCTGAGTATCCTGAGCAACGGTTAATCCGCTGTAGTTTACCAGCAGCACGCACTGTGCGCCTTCTACCTGTGCGCTGATCTCTTCCAGGACCGGCTTCTTCAGATCGATTTTTGCATTGATTGCCATGATTGCACCTCCTTGTAGTATTTCGTACCTACGCTTTGGAAGTATAAAAAAAGCTCTTCGCGAAGATTGGCGAAGAGATCTCAAAATTCCATAACATGAACCTTGTGTAACTTCTCCTCGGCAGGCGTTTGAAACTTACGCCTTGCGGCACCTGCTGTCTTCGGCGTGATACAGGTGGTATGATATCATATGTGAGGCGGGTTGTCAAGATCAAAATGAATTTTTTTCATATTTGTGCAACTTCATCAAAATATATGTTCTATTTTTTCAAACCGTTTCTACACATATCATGTTATACTTGTTTTGTTGTCTCACCTACACCAAGGCAACTTGGAAAGGAGGTGACGTTGTTGGAACCTATTACTTCGCTTATTGTTTCCGTTATGGCAGGTGTGATTTGCCACCTCATCTGCAAATGGTTGGACGAAAACGATTAAAAGGACAACCAGCCTAAAAGTTTAAGCCGCTTTACGGAATAGAAAACCCCGGAGACTGCCATCTCCGGGGTTTTCGTTGTTGAAACCTTTTAGCTTCGCTTTGCCTACGGCAAGTATATCATATGCAGAATCGAATTTCAAGATTCCTCTCCCACATTTTTATTTTACTTTTACCAATCTCACAGCCATATACGGTCTTGACGGCATGTCGATCGTAAATTCTCCGCTGTGACGGCCTGCCGGGGTGATCGTCATGTTCCAGGTGTCGATGACTTCCGCATCGAACTCCTGGCCTTCCGGCATGTGGAACGGGCGGCGGCATGGGCGGTTGGCACCGTAATAGTACATCACGCAGTCTTTTCTCGGATGGCTTGCGCTGTTTGTGCAGCAGGTCTCATCAAAGAATGCCGGAAGCGGCTCCATATAGCCCCCGTTTTCTTCCATAATATCCAGCAGGAACTGGATTCGCGCCGGGCTGCCGCCCTTGAGCTCTCCGCCGTGTGACCACCAGATCACACCGTTTTCATTTTCATACGTCTCGCCGTGCTGACCATATCCACCTCTGGTGTATGCCTCCCAGAACCGGCGTGTCATCTCCTCGCCGCTGATATTTCCCCAGCCGAACGGAAGATTTCCTTCATATGCAATCTCATCGAGTACGCACGGTTTTCCATACTGCGGGCGCCAGATTTCCACATTCTCTGCGGTGCGGTACAGATCGATTCTCTGCAGACTGCAGTGCGTGATCCATCCCCTGGAATGATCGTACATGGTCATACAGTTGTGAATGGAGCGCAGATGGCGGTACGGATCCTGACGACAGACGGTCTCGGCATTGGATTCCCACTCGGATACCGGTTTCCAGCGGAACAGGTCAAATTCATTTGCCATAGCCCACCAGACATTGTGGTATGCACTGAAACGGTTGACAACGTATCTTAAATAAAAGTTCTGCTGTTCCAGATTCATGTGGGAATAGCCCCAGCGGTCGTACGGATGGAACAAAATCAGATCTGCCTGGATTCCCATGGTGCCAAGGCGTGCGATCGTGTTTTCAATATGCTCAAAATAAGAAGGATTCGGACGGGTGTAATCCCATACTTCATCCGGGTTTTCAATCATGGCATCAATGCCGCCGAACATATTGCGCGGCGCTTTTTCCAGCTTCTCTGTCTCAAAGTCAGACGGAGACCACGGAGAATTTTCACGAATTTCAAACGGATACTGTGCCGGCTCTTTTAAATTGTAGACATAGTGCTTCGGAAAAACGCAGAAACGGATCTTGTTAAACGGAGAGGACGCAAGACTCTCATACGTTTTCTCCTGTGTCTCCTTACTCTGCAGCTCCCACACATAACAGGTCGTACCGCACGGGTAGTATTCCTTTCCATCATCGTAAGCAAAATGATAGGTGTTTGCTACACGGACCGGACCGTGACAGCCTTCATCAGCTACACCGACCTCCACCGTCACTTTCGCCTCATCACCCCAGCTTGTTGCTGCGGTGATCTCATACGTTCCTTCGCAGGATGGCATAAAGCGCAGTTTGTATACGCCGTTTCCGTCATAAAAGCCCTCGGCATGCTTTTCCTCTGCCTGGCCTGCCATCGTTCCTTTTACCCACTGCTCCGCAAACGGATTTCCCTCGGACGGTCCCCGGAAAACCAGTTCTACAATTCCATATCGTTTTACATGTTCGGTATAAGACTGTAACATACGTTCCACCTTTCTGAAATAAGTATTGCTTCGTATCGTGATAATTTAATTTTACTAAATGTATTTTGAATAGTCAATCTATTTGAATTAAACTTTTAAACAATAATTCAGTTGCTTTTTTATCACTTTTGCCGATATCCATTTCTTTTTTCCTTGTGTTTATTGACGTTTTTTCACTTTTATTGTAAACTTTCCCATAGAGTCTGCCGGACCTTTTGCTGAACAGTTCCGGCATTTTCTTTTTATCTGGCTCAAAATTCAGCATATATCTAGCATGTACAGGAGAGGAGATGGTGCTTTGAAAAAACGCTTTTCCAAAATTTCCATACACTCACTTGGTTTTCGCATTTTTGTTCTGCTTGCAATCATGATCGTCCTTTTTTGTGCGCTTGTCGCGTACAATAACACAGCCGCTTTTGGTCTGCTGCTGGAGCGGATCCATGAAAACTCGGAAAATACACTGGTTCTGTACCAGAAAAGCCTGGATGAAAATCTTTCCCGCACGGAAACCTATCTCTATGTTTTCGCCTTAAATGATGCCGATCTTCTTTCGCTCCGCGTAGCGGAACCACAGACAACCAGCTGGTATGTCACGTTGAATGGGAAATACTACCTTGTCCGTATTCTGAACCTGAACGGATATCTGCTCGGTGCTTACATCTCCACGGATACACTCCTTGGCACTCTGGTCGATACAAAAACGCAGGACAGCCTCCTGTATTTTTCCGACGGTTCTCTTCTTCTGCGCACCCCGTCAAGCGATGTCCGTCTGGAGGCTCCCCGCTTGAAATGGCGGCGGTATCCTTCCTACGACATTGATGAAACCTCCTAGATGGCTGTTTCACATGAACTGAAGGAAACACCGCTGTCGCTGACTCTGCTTCTGAAGGATTCGGAATACACCAACTATCAGAGCAGCTTTTATCTTCTCGCCCTGATCGTTTCGCTCGGTCTGTTCGTAATCTGGCTGCTCCTGTCTGCTTCCCTGCACCGCTGGGTTCTTCACCCGGTTCACATGCTGACGCACGCGCTGGAACAGCTCCGCGGCGGAGATCTCAAGGTGCGGATCCCGGATGACGCCGCATTTTATGATCAACTGCCTGAACACCATTTATCAGCTGACTGAAAATAACCATGCGGACCTGGCACGGCAGATGCTTCAGAATCTGAGTGTGCATCTGCGCTATACGCTTTCCTCCGGCCAGACCGTCTCGCTTTTGGAAGAGCTAAATCTTGTAAAAAACTATGTGGAGCTTTCCTCCATCCGCTATCCCGGCGCGCTGCGCCTGCTCACTTCCTGCGAAGAATCACTGCACAATGCAACAGTTGTGCCGCTTATGCTCCTGAACTTTGTAGAAAACACGATCAAATATGAGGTCGTTATGGGGAAAGTGCTCGACATACATATTGATATCACCGCGCAGGAAGAAAATCAGTGCACCCGTCTTCATTTCTGTATCTGGGATACCGGACGCGGTTTTTCGGAGGATATACTTGCCGTGCTGCAAAATCTTGATATCTATGTAAACTCCGAGGAGGAACACATCGGCATCACAAATGTGGTGCTCCGCCTCCGCCAGATTTTTCCCGACGCGGCTTTTGCTTTTAGCAACCGTCCCGGCGCAGGCGCTCAGATTACCATTGATTTTTCTTACGTTCCCTTTTTCCTTGTATGGTAACTATTCAGAGCCATGCGAAATGGAAGAAAAATCACGAATCATGCTTGCATGAATGAGCGGTTTTCTGGAATTTCATATGGCGAGAAGTAACATCGAGATACAGCGTAAGCGGAATCGAGATGGAGCTCTGAATAGTTACCTTGTATGATTTTATTATTCCATACGGCTCCAATACGAAAAACAACGATTCTGCTGTTTTTTGACACTTTTCTGCTGTTTCTGTTTCGATCAGACTTTTTCCGTTCCGGAAACAAAAACACAGAAAAAGCATCTCTGTGCAACTTTATCTCTGATTTGTACTTTTTCTTTCGGAATGTCTGTAGTAAACTGGTATTGTCGGGCAGAAAAAAATTCTACTATTCCCAATACCGTCTTTTCTGCCCCTGCAAACAACTGTATTCTCAAGATTTTTCTGTACTTGATGTTGTGAGATGATTTTTGTCAGTCGCAAAAGCAAGTGCAGAAAGACTCTGAGCGTACATTCCGTACAAAAGGAGGGTTTTTACAAATGAACGGAACTTATTATACCATTACCGAAGTTTTTGATTTCGGTCCGCATATTTCGAAAGTAATTCTGGATTACGGCAAAAGCATGAAAGGTGCGGCTCCGTCACCGGAGCAGTTTACGGTACACGTTACCCGTACATCCACCGAGGGCAAGGATTTTGTATGGCCGAATTTTATGGGCGACAAACCGGATGACTCGATGGAAGGAACTCGCCGCGTTTCGAACGTTTACGTTTCTGACAAAACCGGTGTACCGTGCGAGGACGGCACCTGCCTGACGCTGGAGCTGCCGTGTTTTATCATGGAAGGAATCGGCTCGATCATCAAATTCAACGGTAATTTTAATGTATTTGTCAATGTTGCTTACGATGTGACACAAGTCTCTGAAATTGCAACAGACGATGGTGCCATTTCTCCGCAGACGTTCGACGTAGACGGCGGAAACCGCGTCATCTACGGTGAATGGCTCAAAGAAGACCGCTATGAGGATCCGCAGATTCCGCTCTCTTACGTTTACTACGAGCCGGAAATGGATGCGGATGAAAAAATCCCGCTGATCATCTGGCTGCACGGCGCTGGTGAAGGCGGACAGGAGCCGCCGATTGCAGCAATCGGAAATAAAGTTGTAAACCTGATTTCCCCAAAGGTTCAGAAAATTTTCGGCGGCAAGACCTACCTGCTCGCTCCACAGGCTCCAACCATGTGGATGGATGACGGAACCGGCGAATATACCAAAGACGGTTCTTCCAAATATACCGAAGTTCTCGATGCCCTGATCGGCGCTTTCGTGGATGCTCATCCGCAGATCGACCGTTCCCGCATCTACATCGGCGGCTGCTCCAACGGCGGCTTTATGACCATGAAACAGATCATCTTCAACCCGTCCCGCTACGCTGCCGCATATCCGGTCTGCGAGGCTCTGGCGGATGCATTTATCTCCGATGAAGATATTCTGAAGCTCAAAGATCTGCCGATCTGGTTTACACACGCAAAAACCGACCCCGTTGTCGTTTCGGATGACTTTGTCGTTCCGACCTATGAGCGTCTGGCAAAGGTCAATCCGAATGCTCACTTCACCTACTGGGACAAGGTACTTGATCACACCGGAACCCAGAAAAATGCAGATGGTACCCCGTTCGAATACATCGGCCACTGGTCCTGGATCCCGATGCTGAACGATGAGTGTGTCCTCGATTATGACGGCAAACCGGTTATGACGGACGGAAAAGAGACTCCGATTCTGGAGTGGATGGCTGCACAGAAAAAAGCATAACACAGCACTTGTCGGATTCTCCGCCTACGGCGGATTGTTGCAGTGAAAAAAAACAGATGGTATGAAATCGGACTTCAAAGCTGATTTCATACCATCTGTTTTTGTCTGTTCTTGTCTTTTTTTGTCTGTTCCGTTTGATATCGTCAACCGTGCAAGTCGACTGATCTTTTTGAAAAGCTCTTGCCTCTACTGTTCTTTTCTTTTCAGCTCTTCATAAAATTTCTGCAGCACATAAAATGCCGGTTTGCGGTACTTTTTGTTCTCAGAGAGCAGCCCCTTCCGGTTATAATATTTCTGGATCAGGCTTGTTCTGCGCGGGCAGCGGAAGTCGTAGAGAATCCAGGGGGTCATGCCCTTGATGTAGTCAATGTTCCGCAGCGTTGCAATCTGTTTTTCGTACACATCCGCCTGGCACTCCTCGGTTCCTTTGTCCGAGATGGTTCCATGGTGATGCGGCAGCGCGTCTGCACCGAACTCCGTTACGATAACCGGCTTGTCCGGCTGACTGTTTTCCATCAGTGCCGGCAGCATCGCAAAATCCGGGGTGTACCAGCCGCAGTACTCGTTGATGCCGATGATGTCAAGGTATTCCATCAGACGGTCCTCAATCTTATTTTTCGCAACATTAACCAGGCAGGCCGCAGACACCATTCGCGTCTCATCCTCCCGATGCGCGCATTCTGCCAGTGCGCTCATGAATTTCAGCCGTTCATCCGTATCGGCATTCTCATTTCCGACAGACCAGATGATCACGCTCGCGCGGTTCCAGTCACGGTTGATGAGTTCGCGGAGCTGATTTTTGGCATCCTCATATGTTTTTTCACGTTCAAAACGAATTGCCCAGTAAACCGGAATTTCCTCCCACAAAAGAAGCCCAAGCTCGTCGGCGAGTTTTGCCATTTCTTCGTTATGCGGGTAATGTGCAAGGCGCATGAAGTTGCATCCCAGTTCTTTCGCAATGCGGATATTTTCGATCCGTTCCTCTCTTGTCAGGCCTTTTCCGTTTTCCACGCTGTCTTCGTGGCAACTGATACCACGCAGGAAAACGGGCTCTCCGTTCAGCAGAATGTCTCTGCCGTTCACGCGAATTTCACGAAAGCCGACCCGGTCGCTGACGGTATCGGTTCCACAGGTTACTTTTACATCATACAGCTTCGGTTTTTCCGGAGTCCAAAGCTCCGGTTTTGCATCAAAAACAACTTCTCCGGCTCCGTTTTCCAGCTGGATTTTCCGGCTCACGCCAAGCTCCTCGATGACAAGCTCTGCCTTGGCTGTGATTTTTTCCGACAGTGTCACTTTCGCCATAACATGTCCAAATGTTCCGTCCGGCACAAGCGCAATTTTAAAAGTTTTGATATGGCATTTCGGAACACGGATCAGTGCGATATCGCGGTATACGCCGCAGTAGTTGAACCAGTCGGTATTCTCGGTCGGCACCTGCTCCGGCCGTCTCGTTCCGTCAACAGCAAGCACGATGCGGTTCTCCGCTTTCAGGTATTCTGTGATATTCCAGAACGCCGGTGTCGATCCGCCGCGATGCATACCGACGTATTTTCCGTTTAAGAAAACGCGGCACAGATAATTGGCTGCGCCCACCTTCAGAAAGACTGTTTCCTCTCTTTCTGCGATATAGGAAAATTTTCTCGTAAAGACCATGCTTCCCTCATACAGGAGATACATCGGATCGATGGTATTCCAGCTGCACGGAAGCTGCATCACCGGCCACTCGTCAAAGGAATAGTCGATTGGCACAGTGAAGCCTTTTTCGTCGCGGTATCTCTCTTTGTACCATTTCTGGCGCAGACAGGTATCGTACTGATCGACTGCATAATGCCAGCCGCCGTTCAGCAGCTCCTCTCTTCTTCCCCCTTCAAATATCATCGTGTCCACTGTGGCAAATCCCGTTTCGTACTGTTCGGTATAATCCTCGAGATGGATATCCGACATATACTTTTTCTCTTTTTTTGCTTCCATAAACTTTTCCCTCACTTCTCCAAACGATCCGAAACACGCTCTGCGAGTTTCTCAGGGTATCGCGGCAGTCGCCGGGTCTCGTGCAGACACGGACTTTGGCGCGGCACCACCCATTCCTTGTTTTTATTATAACGCTTTCACAGGAAAAATCTATGGTCAAAACTGTTGAGGATATTGCAAAAATTGCGGTACCGCTTATTTTTCTTCGTTTTCGTTCTTTCCTTCCGCCGCCATCTGCCGCTTCCTCCGTGTCACAAGGCCACCGATCCGTCCCGTTTCTTTTGCCGTGAGTGATCGCCAGCCGTCATTCAGCACGCGTTCTAAAAGCCCCAGCTCACCTGCGATTTCGTATTTCATTTTCTCCTTCTCCGTCATATGTTCCAGATCAATTTTCTTCTGCCTTGCCATTTTTTCTGCACTCCTTTTCTCTGCATTTTTGCTTTATCCAGAGTGTAGACACTTTTTTCCGGCCTTATACCTCCTGTTGTCAAACGGATATTCGCAATCCGCTTCGCTGCTTGCTCATAGCCGAAGAGCTGCTTCGCAGCTTATCTTTTCATCCCTGCTTTCGAAATCCCCCCCCGAAGGCAGGAATCTTTTATCTGCCGCCACACAAAAACCTCGCTTTTTGAAACACGGTCCGGTTTCCCATTCCGTTTTTTCAAAAAGCGAGGTCCTTTTCTTTATTTCTATTCTATGTTCCTATCTCCTCACTCCGGCGTCTCTCCGAGCCCGCTTTTAATTGCGGCAATAGCCGCCCGAAGTGCTTCCTCTTCATCCTCTCCGCTGCTACAGATCTCAATAGTGTCTCCCTGCCTGATTCCTGCGGCAACGATACTCAAAATACTCTTTAAATTAACCGTTCCCTGCATCCCGTTGTTTTCATAGGTAAACGACATGGAAGATTTGTACCGGCTTACACTGTTTGACAAATTTACCGCGTTTAAAAGATGCAGACCTGACGGATTGACAATCGTTACTTTTTCACTTACCATCTTACGTTCCACCTGTCTTTCCTTTGTAATCCGCTCATTTTTCTTTGAAAAATGGCTACTTACTCATTTTTGCCGTGTCCCGAGTTCAAAAATCCTCCTGCAAGCTTTGCCTGCATCGGTTTTTTGACCTTTTGACACTGATATTTTCATGATAGCACAGTTTTGTTAATACAGTTTGAACATTCTGTTAGATACTCCTCAATTCTTTCCGCTTACTCAGCTGACTGAAGAACAGGTAATAAATAAAGTATGCAATCGTTGTGATTACCCACGACAGCGGATAGCAGAAGGCAGCTCCTTTTAAGGAGTGGAAATGCGGCAGAACCGTCGTCATCCACACGATACGTACTCCACAGATTCCTATTCCGGTGATAAACATCGGAATCCATGCATCTCCGACACCGCGGAGTGCACCGGAAAGGATTTCGATGGAAATATAGGTGAAGAAGGTCGGCACCAGGAAATGGATCAGTCCGTGACAGATTTCACGCACCGCCGTATCTGTGGTAAACAGAGAAATCAGTGTATCACCGATAAACCACATAAACACAACCATCAGACCCGTCATCAGGAATGCCATGATCATGCTGGTGCGCACACCGCGGTGTACACGATCCATCTTTTTCGCACCGTAGTTCTGACCGACAAAGGTTGTCGCCGCAATACCGAGCGCATTGATCATCATCCAGAAAAGACCGTCCACCTTTCCGTAAGCCGCCCACGCAGCCACATTGTTGGTTCCCAGCGAGTTGACAGCAGACTGAATAATCACGTTCGATACCGAGTACAGAATTGACTGTACGCCTGCCGGAAAACCAATGCGGATAATCCGTTTGAGCATAATCCAGTCAATGCTGATTTTCCGCAGATGAAGCCGGTAAATGTCTCTGGTCCGCATCAGAGAGCCCATAACAAGAACCGCACTGATGATCTGAGACAGAATGGTCGCAAGCGCCGCGCCCATAACACCCATCTGCAAACCGACAACAAATAAAAAGTCAAGCGCGATATTGGTCATACAGCAGATGATCAGATACAGCAGCGGACGTTTCGAGTCGCCGACCGCACGCAGGATACCGGAACCCATATTGTAAATCAGGTTTCCGATGGTTCCAAGGAAATAGACACGCATATAAATCAACGCATAGTTTACAACGTCATCCGGCGTGTTCATCAGCTCGAGCATCCATCTCGAGCATCCAATGCCGACTACCGTCAGCACAATACCTCCGAGAATGGAAAAGGCAATGGACGTGTGCACTGCCCACTGAACCTTGTCCTCTTTATTGGCTCCGTAATGCTGTGAAATAACAACTGTCGCACCACTCGAAAGGCCGACGAAAAATCCGACCAGCAGATTGATCAGTGTACCTGTCGTTCCGCCGACCGCCGCAAGTGCCTGTTTTCCAAGAAAGTGTCCGACAATCATGGCATCCGCCGTGTTGTAAAGCTGTTGGAAAAACGTTCCAAACAGAATCGGCAGGAAAAAGATCAGAATCTGCTGCCAGATAACACCTTCCGTAATCTGATTTACCTTTACTACTTCTTTCTTCTCTTTGTTCATACCCAAATACCTTCTAAAACTGCCGCCGGATCTCATGGCTGATTCCGACAGCAGTCCCCCTTTAAAATTTTCTTCTGCTCCTCTGCAGATACTCTTCTTCTGTTTTATATTTTCAGCTGCTTCATCCCTCTTGGCAAGCGGATATTTGCAATCCGCTTCGCTACTTGCTTGATTCGGTTAAGTAATCTTTCAAAAAATCAAACAGCGTCTGCATTTCTTCCCGCGTGCCAATCGTAATACGCAGATAATTGTCAATGCGGGGTTTCTCAAAATACCGCACATAGATGTGTCGTTCCCGGAGTGCCTGAAAAATCTTCCCGGCCGGTACGCTTTTGTGCGTTGCAAAAATAAAGTTCGATTTCGAATCTTCGAAAGAAAATCCCAGCTTTTTCAGCTCCTCCTTCGACCACTCTCTCGTTTCCATCACTTTTTTCACCGTCTTGCGGAAATATTCCACATCACGGATCGCTGCGGCTCCGGCTGCGATCGTGGTCTGATTCATGGTATACGAATTGAAAGAATATTTCACATCATTCAGATACGAAATCATCTTCTCATTTCCGATTGCATAGCCGATGCGCATGCCGGCAAGCGAACGGGATTTTGATGTTGTCTGCACAACCAGCAGGTTTTCATATTTTTCCAGCAGCGGCTGCGCAGTGGCTGCTCCGAAATCCACATATGCCTCATCTACGATCACAACCACATCCGGGTTATGCTGCAATATCGATTCGATCGCAGAAAGCGAAAGCTCCACACCCGTCGGTGCATTCGGGTTCGGGAACACGATTCCGCCATTTGGATGATTCTCTGCAAAATACTGCTCCGGCACAATGCAGAAATTTTCATCGAGCGGGATCTGCTCGTACGGAATACGGAATTCCTCCGCCCAGACATCGTAGAAGGAATATGTAATGTCCGGGAAAAGAATCGGTTTGTCAGAGTTAAAATACGTCATAAACGCCATCGCCAGAACATCATCCGAACCAACGCCGACAAAAACCTGCTTCGTGCTTACGTGGTAGACATCCGCAATCGCCTGCACCAGTTCTGCCGCGGTCGGATCCGGATAGAGACGGAGGGTATCCTCTTCTGCTACCCGTCTGATCGCCTCTGCGGCTTTTGGTGACGGCGGATACGGATTCTCATTCGTATTCAACTTAATCATGTCAGCCTCATGCGGCTGCTCGCCCGGTACATACGGCACAACTTTTCTTACATTCTTTTCCCAGTTACTCATAAGTTCCTTCCTTTCTGCCTGTGGTCAGGAAATGCACCCTGACTTTATTCCGTCTTTCTGTTTTTTTGGAAAACCCTGTGAATCGTAACCATTTTTTCTTTTCCTTCTGCTCCGGCAGTTTCCCGCCGACGCAAAGTCCCTCTTTTCCCGGTGAACCGCTTTATCCTCTCTTCTTCCAGGTAGACGGATAGAAAAGGATCAGCATCGGAAACAGTTCCAGACGGCCTGCCAGCATATCAAAAATCAGAATCAGCTTGGAAACCGGACCGTATCCAAAGAAGTTACTGGTCGGTCCTACCAGGTCAAGACCAGGTCCGATGTTGTTCAATGTTGCGGCAACTGCCGTGAAGTTTGTCTCGAAGGAAAATCCATCCACACTGATGATCAGCATGGAAAAGCTGTAGATCACCAGATAAACAATCAAAAATACGTTGATCGCCCGCAGAACCTCATGCTCTACCGGGTGATCGTCGAAACGGATGCGTTTGATACTGCGCGGATGCACGATCGAACCAAGCTCTTTTTTCACGGTTTTTAAGAGGATCAGGATTCGCGAAACCTTGATTCCGCCTCCCGTTGAACCGGCGCAGGCTCCGATGAACATCAGCATCACCAGAATACATTTTGACAGCTCCGGCCAGAGGTCAAAGTCCGTCGTGGAATAACCCGTTGTCGTGATAATCGATCCGACCTGGAAAAAGGCGGTCCGTACTGTCTCACCGATGGAATGGTACATCGGATAGGTATTCCAGGAAATCACGCCTCCTGCCAGAAGGATAATCAGGAAATACGCTCTTACCTCCTGGGACGAAATGGCGGCCTTTCCCTTTTTGCAAAGCATCAGATAATAAAAGTTAAAATTCACACCGAACGCGATCATGGCGATTGTCAGAATCCACTGCTGCAGTGGTGTGTACACTGCACAACCGCTGTTCAACACGGCAAAGCCTCCTGTTCCGGCAGCTCCCATGGCGAGTGTGACAGAATCAAATGTCTTCATGCCGGAAAGCAGCAGGGCAGCAATGGTAAAAAGTGTCATGCCAAGATAAATCTGATACAGAATTTTAGCAGTTCCGCGCACTCTCGGAACAAATTTGGAAACGGTCGGTCCCGGGCTCTCTGCCTTCATCAGGTTCATGACGGAACCGCCCTTCATCGGAAGCAATGCAAGAATGAACACAAGAACGCCCATACCGCCAATCCAGTGGGAAAAGCTTCTCCAGAACAGGCTGGCGTGTGAAAGTGCTTCCACATCGCTCAAAATGCTGGCTCCTGTCGTTGTGAAACCGGAAACGATCTCAAACAGCGCATTGATATAAAACGGAATTTCCCCCGTAATTACAAACGGCACCGCTCCGAAAACACCAAGGACAACCCAGCTTAACGAAACGCAGACAAATCCGTCGCGGGAATAGATTTCCATATTGGACGGTTTTCTAAAGCAGAGGATCAGACCGGCCACAATGCAGAGCAGTCCCCAGATAAGATACGCAAAGCCTGTCTTTTCCTGATACATGGCTCCGACCAGCGCCGGAAGCAGCATCAGCATACCTTCCACTTTCAGCACCCAGCTGATGACAAAACGAATCATTTTATAGTTCATAATCCGCTTCCCCCGTTACTCTGCCAGAATCTCATGGATATCCTGAAGACCGGTTTCCGTTGTTACAATGATAACGGAGTCTCCTGCCGCAAAGGAATCCTGTCCACCCGGAATGATGACCTTTCCCTGTCTGTTAATCGCTGCTACCAGAAGGTTCGGCCGTGTTTTCATATCCTGCAGACGGATGCCGATCATGCGGCAGTTCTGATTCACGATAAACTCAAGCGCCTCCACGCGGTCTTCCATCAGCTTATACAGCGTCTCAACGTTGCTTCCGATGGAGTTTTTCATTGCCCGGACATACTGCAGAATGTACTCTGCGGTGATGTGTTTCGGGTAGATCAGGCTGTCCAGGTTCAGGCTGTGGATAACATCATTAAATTCCAGATGGTTGATTTTCGTTACAACCTTTGAGGATACCTTCTCTTTCGCATACAGCGACAGAATGATGTTTTCCTCATCCATATCGGTGCAGGCCACAAAGGAATCCATATCCTGGATGCGCTCCTCTTTTAAGAGCTCCTGGTCACTTCCGTCACCGTAAATAACGGTTGCATCCGGCAGTGCTTCGCTTAAAACCTCGCAGCGATCCTTATTTTTCTCGATAATCTTGACATCGACGTTCATATTTGCCAGTGATTTTGCGAGATAATACGTAATTTCACCGCCGCCAACGATCATCGTATTGTGTACCTTGTTTGTATGAACACCAATTTTCTTAAACAGGCTCTCTGCGTTCTGCGGTGTGGTAATGATGGAAAGGCTGTCTTTTGCCTGGATCACAAAATTTCCATCCGGTATGTAAACCTCGCCGTTTCGCTCAACAGCACAGACCAGCAGACTGTACTGAAGCGCTCCGGCCAGCTCACGCAGCGACATATGGACAATTTTCGATGTTTCCGGCACTTTAAAGCGCAGCATTTCGATTCTTCCGCGGGAAAAGCTGTCGATCTCAATCGCAGATGGGAACCGCAGCAGTCTTGCCATTTCCATGGCGGCCGCGTGCTCCGGGTTGATGATCATGGACAGACCCAGCTTTTTACGGATAAATTCTCTCTCCTCCCGATACATCGGGTTTCGGACTCTGGCGATGGTGTGACAGTCTGCCGCCTGTTTTGCGATAACACAGCAAAGCAGGTTCATTTCATCACTTTTGGTTACGGCAATCATCAGATCCGCATGCTCAATATCCGCCTCCTGAAGCACCTGATAGCTTGCTCCGTTTCCTACAATTCCCATAACGTCGTAGGTGTTGGAGACGTTGCGGACGACAATACTGTCTGTGTCAATGACCGTCACAAGGTTGTCCTCACGGCTCAACTGGGCGGTCAGTGCGGTTCCGACTTTTCCACAGCCCACAATGATAATTTTCATGTTCTCTCCCTTCAATGCAAAAGCATTTCGCGTAAAATAGTAAAGACCCGCCAGGCGGCATCGTAAAACCATTTTTCGATGCACTCCAAAAAGCAGATCTGTACCCCTATTGTACGATGGCGATTATATCATATTTCCCGGAAAAGCGGAATAGATTTTAACAACATTTTGGACGGAGTTTTTGTAATGATTGATCAAAAAAGGGAAAACCTGTTGAACCTTGCGCTGGCCGCAACGGAAGTCGAACGGCGGCGTGTGCCGGAGCTTTCGGCAGGTTATAACTCTTACAGCAAAACATGGGAAGTAATTGTACAGTATCAGGGAGACCTGGCTTTTCTGGAGGGGCAGGGAGTTCGTGTGACGCTGCTGCTGTTTTCGTATGCCATTCTTCTGGTTCCGGAGTCCCTGATGGATTACGTAACGGAACTGCCGCAGATTACGTATCTGGAGAAGCCGAAGCCTTTGTTTTTCGCGGATGCGTTTGCCCGGAGCGTGTCCTGTATTTCACCGGTACAGGAGGGAATTTCCGGGCTGTATGGGGACGGAGTGCTGCTCGCGTGCATCGATTCCGGCGTGGACTATGCACACCCGGATTTCTGTGCGGCAGACGGGACAAGCCGGATTGCACTTCTATGGGATCAGACGATTCCGGGAAATCCTCCGACTGGGTATGCTCTGGGATCGGTATATACACGGCGGCAGATCAATGAGGCACTTGCGGCTTCTTCGCCCACGGAGCGGTTTGCCCTCGTACCGTCCCGCGATGTGACGGGGCACGGGACGGCAGTTCTCGGAATTGCCGCCGGAAACGGGCGATCCTCTGCGGATGGATCCATGCGGGGCGTGGCACCGGAAGCAACGCTCGTTGTCGTAAAGCTTGGAAATCCTGATCCTGCGGATCTGCCGCGGACATCGCAATTGCTGCAGGCGGTGGATTTCTGTGTACGGTATGCGCTGCTGGTGGAACGGCCGCTCGTCATTAACTTGAGTTTCGGGAATAATTATGGTTCGCACAGCGGGCAATCGCTGCTGGAAACGTATCTCAATGCAGTGTCAAATTTAGGGCAACATGTGATCTGTATCGGGGCAGGGAATGAAGGAGATACCGGACGCCATTATGCCGGTAACCTGAGGCCGGATCGCAGGTCGGCCGGCCAAACGCAAACCGTCCGCGCGACGTCCGATCCGACTGCGACGTCTGCGGTCTCGGCAACGACTGACCGCGCTGTCTCCGTTGAATTTCAGGTCGGTGCTTATGAATCCTCGTTCAGTCTCCAGATCTGGAAGGTTTATGGGGATGAAATCTCGATCGAACTGATTTCCCCCGGCGGCATCCGCTCCGGCACGCTCTCTCCTGTCCTCGGCACGGCGCGTCTGACGCTTGGTTCGACAGAACTTCTCCTGTTTTATGGCATGCCGTCCCCCTACAGCCAGGCGCAGGAAATTTACCTGACCTTTCAGGGCGCAGGAAACCATCTGTCCGTCGAAAACGGCATCTGGACCTTGCGTCTCACCCCCGGCCGCCTGATCTCCGGTTCCTTTGACCTCTGGCTTCCCGGCGGAAATGCCATCGGTCCACAGACCCGCTTCTTCTCTCCCACTGCCGACACCACACTCACCATCCCTTCCACCGCCCGCTCCGCTATCACGGTCGGTGCCTATGATCCCCGCCTCTCCTCCTATGCCAGCTTCTCCGGCCGCGGCTATACCCGTATTCTCCACGAAATTAAACCTGATCTCGCCGCCCCGGGTGTCAATATCCCAGCTCCCCGTTCCGGCGGCGGCTATGCTTCCTTCACCGGCACCTCGTTTGCCACGCCTTTTGTATCGGGAAGCGCCGCTCTTATGATGGAATGGGGTATTCTGCGCGGAAATGACCCGTTTTTATATGGTGAAAAGCTGAAAGCTTATCTCATCGCAGGCGCAAAACCCATCGCATCCGAGAGCGAATACCCGAACAGGCGGGTGGGATGGGGACGACTCTGTTTGGAAAGTAGTCTGCCAGATTAAAGTTATTGAAGGATTCGATAGCGGAAATAAAAGCGTAATAATTTCCTGCCCCGTTTTTGTAACTGCAGATAAATTTTGCATCTCCTTTACTCTATAGGGATAATTTGCGCTTTTTTGACTATCCGGTAGTATTTGTTTCAGAGTAAGTAAAAAAGCCTCTGCCGGGCAAAAATTTTGCTTCCCGGCAGAGACTTTGCTGGTCAAACGGATATTCATGCGAGCATGATTCGCAATTTTTCTTCCATTTCGCATGGCTTGGAATCGTTACAAATACTGGCTGAATTCTACTTTTTCTTTATTCGGCCCTTCGATCGTGAAGAAACGGACGCCATTTTCCCAGAACGGAAGGAAATGTACTTCATCCTGCGTCGTATTCAGACCGGCCCCGGTAATCATTTCGTGAACCTTTTCGATATCCTTTACGTCAATCGCCACATGGTCGATTGCGCCGGATCTCAGCGCTGCAGCTTTGTTTTCGTACGTTTCGATCACAAGTGTTCCAAGCTTTAAAAATGCCACTTTCTCATCCGCCGCCTCATTTACGGTACGGAATGCCATTTCAAATCCAAGTTTTTCATAAAATGCAATCGTCGTCTCAATATCGTTGGTTGGAATACCAACATGCTGGATTCCATTTAACTGCTCTCTTAATTCCATTTCTTATCCCCCAGTCTTTTTTCCACCTGCGCCAGATTTGGCATGGCCAAAATAGCACCTTTTTTCTCCACACAAAGGCTTGCAACGGCGTTTCCAAAACGGGCAAATGCTGCCAGTTCTTCCTGCGGCTGTAAAGATATGCTCCATTTCCGCCAAGTGTCACTACTACTATTTTTACACCCTGATGATATAATATTTCCGCTGCTTTTGCAACATTTTGCTCTACTACGCAAACAGACTAATCACAACGGCACAGACCAGACCGGTCAGGCCAACGATGGTTTCCATGATCGTCCACGATTTTAATGTCGTTTTCTCATCCATTTCGACCAGCGAGCTGACCAGCCAGAAACCGGAATCATTTACATGGCTGAACGCAGTCGCACCACCGTTGATGGCACAGACCATCGCCGCAAGATAAACCGGGGACAGCTGTGCGACACCCGGCATAGCTGCCATAATTCCGGCTGCCATCGTCATGGCAACCACCGCCGCTGCCGCAATAAGAAGCCTTGCCGGCTCTGCCGCAAATACCACTTCCGTCATCTTACTCTTACCTCCTGCCCGCTCGCTGCCGATTTTCAGGCAGCAGATAGGGATTCTTTTTTCTTATTTCTGTACATATTTATGAATCGTTGCTTTTACAGCTCCAGGTCCTGCGATCATTTCGCGGAACATATCCTCAATCTTTTCTCCTACGCCGTCTTTGTAAAGATCGGTAAAGAACAGACGCTCATTGGAAAGGATCGGACGAAGCTGATTTGTAAAGGTTTCCGGTTTTCCTACCACGATATCTTTGAACTGCTCCTGAATTTCCTCATTCATCGGATCCGGCGCAAGCTCGAATTTCTCTCCGTTGTCATCCACACCGAGCATGTAGCGAAGCCATCCGGCAATACCGAGCGGGATAGCCGTCAGGCGGGAGGCATCGCCGAATTTCTTCACATATGCTTTAATGGTTTCACCGAAGCGGATGCCGACCATCTGGGAAACATCAACCGCAAGACGGAGATTGGTGTCGCCTAAATACTCATTCGGGAAACGGTCGTTGAACAGCTCATCCACAAAGGCCTGCGGGGAAAGGATTCCCGGGTCTGCCACAACCGGAAGTCCCTCATTGTAAGCGATCATACGCGCCATTTTCATCATATCCTCGTTGGTGTTCAGCATGTGTGCAAACAAGTCATAGCCAAGTACGACACCGAGCGGGCCGGTTGCGGAGTGTACCGGATTCAGGCATACCGTTACCTTCATTCTCTCGGACAGATTTACCGTATTGCGGTCTGCCATGTAAACGCCGAAGCCTTTTTCCAGGGCCGGTCTTCCATTTGGGAAGCTGTCCTCGATGACAAGGTACTGCGGTTTCTCTGCATTGACAAACGGTGCAATGTATGTTTTCTTTCCGGTAATGACCGGCTGCATCTCTTCTACACCAAGTGCTTCCAGATCTGCTGCGATCTGCTCACTCGGACGCGGGGTGATTTTATCAATCATGGTCCACGGGAATGCAACGGTTTTCTCATCGCTTACATATGCCATGAAATCGTCATCCACAAAACCGGCTTTCTTCCACTCTTCTGCCATAGTCAGAACAGATTCGCGCAATTTTGCACCATTCTGGGAGCAATTGTCCATAGAAACGAGTGCAATCGGATATTTTCCTGCTTTATAACGGGTCAGCAGCATCGCAACGAGAACTGCCATTGCGCCGGTCGCTTTGTCCGGTCCATTTTTGATATCTGCTTCAACGAACGGGAACCAGGTTCCGTCTGCCTTCTGCAGAGCGTAGCCTTTTTCCGTAATGGTGAATGAAACCATCTGCAGAGACTTGCCTGCAAAAATTTCCTTCAGACGGTTCCACTGTGCCGGATCCGAGGACTGTGCCTTTACTGCCTCTGCGAGTGCACCGAGCACCTTGTACTCACGTGTTCCATCGCCATGAAGAATAACGTTCAGTCCCAGATTATCATATGGTTTGTAGATTTTGTCCACAACATCATAATCAAACGTTTCCACGCAGGTAATGCCTCGGTCCAGAACGCCTTCCTCTAAAAGTCCGTCTGCGATGCCGCCGATGAAAACGCGGAAAATATTGCCGATTCCAAAATGCACCCAGCCCGGCTCTTCCTTTGCCTTTTCGGACACTGCCTCCACATCATATCCCGGAAGCGCAATTCCTGCCTGCTCCCATGCTGCACGGTCTTTGATTCCATCTCTTGTTAATTTCATGTTGATTCCTCCTTGTTTTTCTTTTCATTCCACTTTCGTCTTTTACTTATGTTTATATCTAAATTGTAAGTGGATTATATATCTATGTGATGTAAAATTCCATTGACAAAAAACACAATTTTACAATTTCGTTTTTAGCTATTTTTACCAGATTTCAAAATTCTGTCTTTCATGATCCTTCTTGTTAGCCCGCGCCAAATCAAGTATAATAAGCTTTGTTATGCATATATTTTGAAAGATACGAGGGAGGATCTTCTCATGGGAAAACAATCCACCAGGGAAAATAAGACAATTTACCAGATCTGCCGCGAAGAAGCCGGTCTGACCAGAACGGAAGCCAGTGAAAAAATGACGGCTGTTTCTGATTCTAAAATCGAAAAGTTTGAATATGAAATGCAGGAGCCTGCACCTTACGATATTATCCAGATGGCGGACGCCTATCACCGCCCGGATCTCTGCAATTATTACTGCTCGCACAAATGCGAAATCGGCCAGCGTTACGTTCCGGAAGTGGAGGTATCGGATCTCCCAGACATCATTCTCGAAACCATCGCCAGCCTGAACGAAATCAATCCGCTCACCTCACGCCTGATCCAGATCGCACGCGACGGGAAAATCAGTGATGACGAATCAAGGATTTTGCCTTTATCAGCAACAAACTGGACGAAATTTCTCTGGCTATTGATTCCTTAAACCTCTGGGTAGAGAAAACTGCCGGGGAGCAGGGGCTGAATATGGAAATACTGCGTGAAGAGAAAGAAAAGCAGAAATAGGCACAAAAAAGGCAGTGAACTTTTTCTTCGTTCACTGCCTCATTTTTACATCTGCTGTAACTGATCTACGATGTTTTCAATTCTCCGGATCGCCTCTTCGACCTGGCGTTTTGCGGTGCTGATTCGGTCCTGGACCATCCAGTCTACGAAGAAGCCGTCGAAGAAATAATCTGCAAAGGTGAGAAAATCTCCGATGTCAAAATTTAAGTCGCAGGCCATATTCACATCCCGCAGTTCTCTGCTGAAATTCCGCAGATCGTATTTGGCCTGCTCCATATTTTCTTTTGCCTGGTCGATTTTAGAATGTTTGATCATGGTGGTAAAGAATCCGCCGCCGAACATATCGACCAGGCCCCAGTTTTTTGCGCTGTTCAGATTATCTCTTGCTGTCTCCAGGCTCGAGATTGCTTTTCTTCCTGCGTCAATGGCTTCTCTTTTTTCTTTCTGGATATCATATGTCATATGTTTGTCCTCCTTATCTTGAGGAATGTGATGCTGCAAGTGCGATCACGCCGCCGATCAGTAATAATGGAAATGCGATGTGGATTAGTCCGCCGAGCACCATTCCGATTAAGATGACCGGTAAGAAAACAACTGTGCAAAGCAGTTTCAGGATTCCCCAGGATGCTCTGAGTCTCTGAGTCCAAATATAAAAAACTTTCCAACAAAACCAATCATACAAATAGTAAATAATAATGATAACATAACGTTCTCCTTCTGGCTTTATTCTATCATAAGCCGTTCACTTTTTCTGTTGTTTTTTTACAAATCCGGATGTATTTTTCACGCCAATCTTATTACTGAAATTGGGATACTTTTCTATTTTGTGAACCTCACATGACTAAAGCCACGTGCTTCCGGCCGCTTTAAGCGGCAGACCAAATATCGGCGGATACGCCTGTTACTTAGATTTTGCACAGATATGTGCTTCTTCCATGCCGGATACGGCAGGTTTCCACATAACAGGTAATCCACTGCATATCTGCCTGTGTTTATGCTGCTTTACGCAGTTCCATTTCTGAAATCAGTTCTC